>Ga0222712_10001372_pt1 | contig 30152 bp, 20 predicted proteins | sample C33_657DmetaG_FD_165043 | JGI IMG/M metagenome (GOLD analysis project Ga0222712, IMG submission 165043) | Estuarine water microbial communities from San Francisco Bay, California, United States - C33_657D | ecosystem: Environmental > Aquatic > Marine > Unclassified | place: USA: California...
CAAGATTCCTTACGCCACACATCTGCACTGCGAGATTCCCCTGTCCTCTGCCTGGATTGGACCAATCATAAAAGGGGCTGATATTGGAATACTGTATTTCAAAAACAGACTCTGAACCGTTTTCCCCTGATTGCAAAAAGATATCACCAAAATTGGTCACCAGTTGAAACGGTCCATTGACAACAGGCTCAAGGATCGCGGCTGCCGCATCAAACTTATTTTGGTACAAAAGCACTTTACCCAACAATGCATGTGCCGCAAATTTTGTCACCCTTCCTTTTTGTGCATTGACGGATGGCAACACTTTGATTGCGTTGTTCAGGTCAAGCTCGATTTGCTTGTATACATCTGCCTTGGGCGCACGGGCAAACTTCCTTGAATCTGACGCACTGAGTCTCTTTTCGGTAAACAGGGGAACATCCCCAAACATCCTGACCAATTCAAAGTAATAGTAAGCCCTCAGGAAATAAACCTCTCCATACAAGGCTTCCTTTCCAGCGAAATCAAGCTTGGCCTTGTTTTCGTGCAGATAATTTGCCCTGTTGATCCCTTCGTAGCAAGATTTCCATGCTTCCGAAAAATAAAAATTATTGGCAGTGATCTGGTAATCATCAATCTGTTGCAATCCAAGTACATCAGTAGCGTTCTCACCTCCAGACACTGAATTGTCTGAAGCAACATCACCAATTACAGGATTCGCATACAACCATTGCAATGGAGAATACACACCAATGGCCATTTTGTTGAAATCGTCAGCGGTTTTCAAATAATCATTTGCTGTGATCTGATAATCCTCCTGTGGATTATAAGCAACAAACTTTGTACATGCGGCTCCCATGAAGAGGAGTGCAGCAATGCTTATGATGAATTTTAAATTTTTCATGTTGTTCTTTTTTCTTGGTTAGAATTTAAGATCAAGGCCAATGGCAAAACTTCTTGCTTGCGGATATGCACCCCTGTCAATGCCCGTATCAAAGATTCCACCAGAGATTTCCGGATCAAAGCCAGTGTACTTTGTAAGCGTGAAGGCATTTCTTGCCTGTGCATAAATGCGAAGCCTGGAAATATTGGCCTTACGAAGGGCTGCAGATGAAAAATTATATCCCAGTTGGAGGTTTTTTACCTTGATGAAAGAGCCGTCTTCAACATAACGGTCTGATGCCCTTGTATTGTTGTTGGCATCCACAAAGGTGTATCTTGGTGTGGTTGCATCGTTTGTTGACCCACTGCCAGTCCACCTGCCCAATACACTCCTGAACTTGTTGGTCATGGCCAGGTTTCTCTCATACGCACGATACACTTCATTTCCAACGGATGCGTACACAAATGAGTTGAAATCAAAACCCTTGTATTCAAGTGAAAGGTTCCATCCCAACGTAAAATCAGGAAATGGATTTCCGATATCGGTCCTGTCATCTCCATCAATTTTTCCGTCACCGTTCACATCCACAAAACGAATGTCTCCGGGCTGTGCACCAGGTTGGCTGGCATGCTTGGCAACATCTGCTTGTGTTTGGAAAAGCCCATCGGTCTTGAAACCATAAAAATAACCAGGTGCCTTGTCCTTTTCAAATCTTGTAACGGACTGGTAAGGTATGCCATATCCACCACCGGTAATCAAACCATTGTTGGTTTCAGTCACCAGGTTGGTGGCCTTTGTAAAGGTAATGTTTGTGGTAATTCTGAAATTTTTTGAGAGCTGGTCGGTGTATCCGAGGTTCATGTCAACACCGCTCGTTGTTGTAGTACCAATATTGGCAGTAGGCAATGATGCAGTGCCAAGATAGAGGGACAGTGTTGGGGTGAACAACAAACCGCTGATGTCCTTTCTGAAATAGTCTCCACTAAAAGAAAACTTATTGTTGAAGAACCTGATATCAAAGCCGGCATTCAGCTGTGCCTGTTCTTCCCATCGAAGGTCATCGTTCTTGAAAGAAGCAATGGTAGCACCAACAGATGTAGGCTCGTTTCCGAATGTATACCCTGCGTTCTGTCCAAGACCATATGCATACAACAAAGTCGAGATTCTTTGGTATTGGGGATTTACATTTTCATTTCCAGTGACGCCATAGCTTCCCCTGATTTTCAAATAGTCAATGAATTTGACCTTGAAGAAATCCTCCTCGGTTACAACCCAACCCAGGGAACCTGAAAAGAAATTAGCAAATTTATTGTTATCCCCAAATGCAAAGGATCCATCCCTTCTCATGGTACCGGAAACAAGGTATTTATCATTGTAATCATAATCAACCCTTCCAAAATAGGAGAGGTTTCTTCTCTCATATTGGTAAGAGCCCAGATCAATACCTGAAAGTGTCGCTATTCCTGTAGCAGAGGATATGTCAGCAAAGCTCCATGAGTTGAAGGGAACATCTTGCCTTGAACCATTCAAGGAATTTCCTGTCACGCGTGCCATTGAGAAACCTGCAACAGTTTCAAAATGGTTCTGTTGTCCAATGTTGAAATTGTAATTGGCAAAATTCTCAAACGTGTAATTGAAGTAATTCGTCTTGAACTCGTATACACTGTTGTGTGAACCCGGTTTAGGCGTACCGTCGGCATTCATGGTAGAATTGATATGGCTTGTTCCGTAGAAGGATAGCGGACTGAAACTCTTCCCTGTAACATCCGTATTCGTATAGCCGAAACGGGAGGATAACTTCAGGTTTTTGATAACGTCATACTGCAATTCCAATTTGCCATAAAGCTTGCTGGTATTGTTCTTGTTGTACGTGTCGTCCAACTGAGTGAGCGGATTGATGATTTCCGAAAGAATATATTTGCTTGTGCTGTACTTGCCATAGGTATTGGGCACGTTGTTCAGTACGGGTACCGTTGGATCAAAATTCAACGCATTGGAAATAACCGCATTGATGGTATTTTCCGGTACTCCTGCACCTTTGATGTTGGTATACGTGGTATTGGCAAGGAATTTAAGTTTTGAACTGAGGTCAAATGTCAGGTTGGAAGTGGCATTGACCCTGTTAAAGTAGGATTTGCTTCCACCTCCAACAATACCATCTTGTGTAAGGTATCCGCCTGAGAGAAAATATGACATTTTTTCACTACCACCCCTTGCAGCAATCGTATGCGATTGCATTGGGGCTTGTTTGAAAATCTGGTCTTGCCAGTTTGTGCCAACACCTATCCCGGAGATGTTAGGGAAAATCAATCCGCCCCCGGAAGCTACACTGCCCTCATTGACAATTGCAGCATATTCTGAAGCATTCAAGACACCAATCTGGTTCATAACCTCTTGCATGGCATAGTTGCCGTTGTAGGTCATCTCCGTCTTTTGGTTTTTCCTACCCGTTTTGGTGGTTACAACAATAACACCATTTCCACCTTTCACACCATAAATGGCAGTGGTGGCAGCATCTTTTAGTACATTGATGCTTTCTATATCAGCAGGATTGATGGCATTGAAATCATCCAGGGATTGGATTGCTCCATCCACCACCACAACAGGGTCAGTACCTGTGTATGAGGGAATCCCCCTTACCAAAACAGTTGGTTTTGCACCTGGTGAGCCGTTGGAAACCACCGTAACCCCTGAAGCCCGTCCCTGAAGGGCGTCTTCAGCGCGAACAGGCTTTAGTTTTTCAATATCCGATCCTTTTACAGTAGATACCGCGCCAGACACTTTCGTAACTTTCTGAACGCCGTAGCCTACAACGACCACTTCATCAAGCTTTGCTTGGGAGGGTTCAAGGACAATGTTCATCATTCCTGGAGCAATGGAAACTTCCTTGGTTTCGAAACCAACAGAGGAAACAACGATTGTGGTGGAAGATGAAGGAACTGAAAACGAAAAAGTACCAGCCTCATTGGTTGATGTACCGGTTTTTGTTCCTTTAACTAAAATGGTAGCTTTTGTTACCGGTAAACCAGTCTGATCTGTCACTTTCCCGGTAGCGGTTTTGTCTTGTGACCAGGAACTTAATCCCAGCATCACCAGAAGTGAAAGAAGTGTTAGCTTCTTTAGAGCCTTTTCCATACGCAAGTTTTAGTTTGATAAATGATCCCAATCGATTATGGGATGATAAAATTAGATTTGTTTATCGATTCCAATATTTTTGTAGTACTACATCACTACATCAATCTTTCGCATCTAATTGATTTACAATAAATAAAAATTACATCAACAGTACATCAAAAAATACATGCCTCTTTTTTTGTTTAATAAAAATGTTTAAATTTATCCTGAAATACTTAAACAAAATGAAAATTGCTCAATTTCATACCCGTTCAATAAGGAAAGGATTACTCACATTGTGTTTGGCAGTTGGGGGAACTTTTTTGTACAGCCAAAACACCATTGGGATACCACAAATCATCAATTACAACAAGAATGATTTCAAGGCTGGTACCCAAACCTGGGACATTGACCAGGACCTAAAAGGTAGGATGTACTTTGCCAACAACGAAGGACTTCTCACCTATGATGGTGTATTTTGGAAATTGCATCCCCTACCCAATAAGACCATCATGCGTTCGATCGCCATTGATAAAAAAGGAATTGTTTACGCAGGGGGGCAGGGTGAAATGGGCTATTTTATACCCAACGAAAGGGGATTCCTGCGGTATGTATCGTTGACACCAATGCTGCCGTCCAGGGAAAGGTCCTTTGCCGATGTCTGGGACATTGAAATCATAGGAGAATCGGTCTTTTTCAGGGCATCCGATAGGATGATCATGGAATGGAAAAACAATGCATTTTCGCTACACCCGCCTATCAGCAAATGGCAGTTCATGAAAAAAATGGGAACTACACTGTATGCACAAGACCAGGAAAAGGGATTGTATGCCTTCCAGAACAATATTTGGCGTCCGATGAAAAACAACCAACTGTTGACCGGGTCAATCCTGTCAGGAATGATTCAAACAGAAAGGGATGGGCAACTTGTTCTGACCTACAGCAAAAAAGCATTTTCGCTTAAAGGTGATTCCTTGTCAAAAAACAATGAATTCCAACTTCCAACTGCAAATATCAGCTTCTTCAAGGTCGCGGAAATGAACAAGGGTGAATTTGTTGCAGCAACAACTGCAGAGGGATGCATTGTTATGAAGAACGATGGTGGCTTTGTTCAAAGAATTTCAAGAAAAGAGGGTCTTCAGAACAACAACGTCATCAGCGTTTTCCTTGACAAGGACAAAAATCTTTGGACAGGATTGAACAATGGAATAAGTTTTATTGCCTACAATTCTGCCATCAAGTACATCACACCCAACATGGAAAACGAGTCTGCTGGTTTCTCTACAAGAATTTTTCAGAATAAACTGTTTATCGGCTCCTCAGATGGCTGCTATGTTGCTAAACTTTCCCCACAAAACAAAGACCTGAGCTTCATGAAGGCAAATTTCAGTCTTGTAGCCAAAACCCAGGGACAGGTATGGCGGCTGCAGGAAGTGAACCAACGTCTTTTGATGGGACACAACAATGGTTGTTTTGAAATACTTGAAAATAGCGCTGCCATGATCAGCAAAGATGCTGGCTGGACTTTCATGCCCACGGGGTCTGTACCTCCGGCTGAAAAAATCTTGACGGGAACCTACTCGGGACTAAAGATGCTTGGTTTCAACCAGGGAAAATTCAGGGATTTGGGAAACCTCGAGGGCTTGTATGAGTCCCTGCGTTTTCTGACCAACGACAATGAAGGTGGAATTTGGGCATCACACCCTTACAGGGGGATTTATCGCATCAACATCAGCGCGGATGGAAAAAAGTATGATGCCCGGCTTTTTACAGAAAAAGACGGGCTGCCATCCAACCTCAACAACCATGTATTCAAAATAAAAAACAGGGTTGTTTTTGGCACCAACACAGGTACATATGAGTTCAATGCAACAAGCAAACGTTTCGCACCCTCTCCTTTTTTGCAACCCATCATCGGAGATGCTGAGGTCCGATACATGAATGAGGATGGAGAGGGGAATGTCTGGTTTTGCAGTGGCAAGAAAATTGGGATGATTGATTTCAATGGCGCAACAGCAAACAATGTTCCAAAGCCCATTTATTTTCCTGAAATCTCAGGACAGATTCTTTCAGGATTTGAAAACATTTACCCATATGATAGGTCAAACGTATTCATAGGATCAGAAAAGGGAGTCATCCACCTCAACTATGAAAAGTACAAATCAACCAAGTTTAAACTGAACATGATGTTGGGCAATGTGCGCGCCATGGGAAAAACGGACAGCACCATTTTCGGAGGGTACCTCAACAATGACAAGACGGCCAATGTTATTGAGACAAACAGCAGTCTCAACAGGCTTTCTAGCAATTTCAATGCATTTCATTTTGAGTACAGCTCACCGACATTTGGACTTCAAAAAACCATTGAATACAGTTACCGGCTGGAGGGTTATGAAAAGGGCTGGAGCAACTGGAGCAACAAAACAGAAAAGGATTATACCAATCTTCCATCTGGCAGCTATGTTTTTCATGTAAAGGCCCATGACAACCTTGGAAATGAATCTGAGGAGATCAACTATTCGTTTGTCATAGCGTCCCCCTGGTACAGAAACCGATGGGCATTGGTCATTTACATGCTGTTGATTGCAATTGCAGTGCGCAACCTGTTTGCTTGGCAAAAGAAAAAATTGGTAAAACAAAGAACGATATATGAGGAAAAACAACGTCAGATGAGTGTTGTGCACCAACTGGAATTGGAAAAAAATGAAAAGGAAATCATTCGGTTGAAGAATGAAAAACTGGAAAGTGAAATCATGCTCAAGACAAAGGAACTTGTTGACACCTCCATGCAGCTGGTGGAACGGAGTGACGCACTTTCAAAAGTAAAGGAAGAACTTCAAAAGCTCTATAAAAACACCAACGAAAACCACGACATCAAAAAAACAATTCATCTGCTCAACGATATCGAAAAAAACAGTGCAAGCTGGGAAAAGTTTGCTGTGCATTTTGACGAAATCAACAACAACTTCTTAAAAAACCTAAAATTGCATTTTCCAAAACTTACAAATACGGACCTGAAAGTTTGTGCCTACCTGCAACTCAACCTGTCGTCAAAAGAAATTTCTCAATTGATGAACATCTCCGTTAGGGGAGTTGAAATAAGCCGGTACAGGCTGCGAAAAAAATTAGGCCTCAACACGGATCAATCCATAGCCACATTTCTTGACCAATACAAGGCCCCGGAAAATTGACTTGCTATACTTTCATGATGTTGGAAATTCCACCCTCATCAAGGATTGCAAAAACATGGTCGGTTGAACTGGGATCAATGATATGCTTTCCGGAAAACTTGCTGAATGCAGGCAGTACGCAATGGGTTGAACTAAATTGAAAACAGGGTAAAACCATTGCCTGCTTTCCCCTTCCACTCAGCCGAATTCCGGGATGCAGATGCCCTGTAAAACAATACTGTTCTGTTGCTTTGTCATCGGGCAGTGCATGGGCAAAAGAAAAACAACCAAGCGCAAAATGATGACCAACTACTTCAATTCCTAAATTGGAATAGGCTTCATCAGGCAATATCTCATGGTTGCCCTTTACCAACAAGACTTCAATGTTGTTGATGGCATCTCGCCACTTTCCAAACAGCTTGTGTTCTGCATTGGAATGGCTGTGAAAAAGATCCCCCGTAATGATCATCCTGGTTGGGTTGAATTGACGCACCTGTTGTAACAGCCGGTCCAAATCGTCCTGGAATACCTGTTGGGGAACAGCAATTCCTGCCTTTCGAAAATGTGCTGCTTTGCCCACGTGCAAATCAGACAAAATCATGGTCTGCTGTTCCTCCCAAAAGATGCAACGCTGGGGGCTGATCCACAGGCGCTGTTCAGCCCACTCAAACAACAAAGGAACCATCAGCGGTATTTAACAACATCAATGCTTTTCTTCAGCTGGTTCCAGCTTGTGCTCCACTTCAATGGCCTTCATGGTAGCAACAGACCAGTTGGCGATGATGAGCTTTTCTTCCTGTGTCAATCTTGCATCCCTGTGAATGAGGGTATAACTGCCGAGCGGCATTTCTCCTTCCTTGACCATTTCGTTTACCTCTTCCATTTTATGGCGTGCCTTCTTGGGCTTGTAATTCATGAACGCGTCAAAGTTCAATTCAGACTTTCCCTCATTGACATGGTCCGCCAACCACCAACCCAAGGGCTGAATAGAAGCGTACCAGGGATATTTGGTGGTATTGGAATGACAATCATTGCATGAGCGTTCAAGGATTGCCTTTACATTGTCTGGAGTGGCGTAGTGGGTGGCGATGTGTGAGGCTGAAGGACCAGCAGCGACATTGCGCTCAGGACGGATGAACTGTATAACCACAAGTATTGTAACCAATGCAATCAATATTTTCTTTGCCATGGGATTGATTTTAATTCAATGTACATTTTTTATTGGAATAAAGTTGCTGCTTCCAACACTGATGAAGGTTTGCCCACATCGAGAATGATGTCACCACTGTGGTCATATCCAACAATCAGGCAACTGCTTGCGAGTTTGATATAAACATCTGTGATGGAAAAGGTTCCTGTTGATGGCATCAGGTTAAAAATTTCGGGACTTATCACGTGAATCCCGGAAAATGAACGGGGCTGTACATCCTGCTTATCATCTCCGGCCCAGCGCGTTTCTCCGGTACTGTTGTTTTTCCAGCCCACCAAACGCATTTCATCATCAAAAAGAAATTGCCTGGAGCTTTCCCTTTTTGTAACTGCCAGGGTGGCAAGCGGATTGATTTTGTTGTGAAAATCCATCATGCCTACCAACTCCAGGTTGGTCAGCATGTCTACATTCATCACAACAAAAGGCAATGCATTTCCTGCGAAATGGCTGGCTGCAAAAGCAAGCCCCCCGCCGGTTTCGAAAGGACCATCCACTTCATGCGAAACGGTAATGTTGAGGTCAGCATGCTCATATTGTTTTAGGAAATCAACCACCTGGTTGGCAAAATGATGCACATTGATGACGATGTCCCGTATGCCGAAACTGTTCAGATAGGCTATATTCCTTTCCAGCAAGGTTTTGCCGTTGACCAAGGCCAAAGCCTTGGGATGATGGTCTGTAAAGGGTTTCAGTCTTGTTCCGAGGCCTGCTGCAAAAAGCATTGCTTTTGTATTCTGCATATCCATGGTCATATGGTTAACGGGCACCTGCACGGCACTAATAAGGCTCGTTCTTCCACTGCTTGGCATCCTGCTCAACATGGCACACAACAGCTTTGACACCATACTTTTCCTTGAGGTGCTCCACCAAACGATCCGCAGCATATACGCTGCGGTGCTGTCCTCCTGTGCATCCGAAACTGACTGTCAATCCCTCAAAATCACGCTTCAGGTAATCTTCCACAGATATGTCTACAATTCCAAAAACATGCTGTAAAAAAGAAGGCATGTTGGTCTTGTGCAAGAGGAATTCCTGAACAGCCTTGTCCCTTCCGGTTTGTGTCTTGTATTCATCTATCCTTCCAGGATTCAAAATTCCCCTGCAATCAAACACATATCCTCCCCCGTTGCCAAACGGGTCTGATGGAATTCCTTTTTTGTATGAAAAACTGTTGACCTGAATGGTCAATTTTGAACTTTCATTGGCAGTAATGGGTTCAAAGCGGGCAATGATGTCCTCCGCGACGATGGCCTCCAACACCTTTTGCAAGGCCGGGAGGCGGATGGGTATTCGTTTGTTTTCGAGAAACCATTTGAGGTTTTTCAAAGCAAAGGGAATGCTGGCAATGAAATGCGGCTTGCGTTCAAACAAACCACGAAAACCATACGCACCAAGGGTTTGAAGCATCCGAATCAACACAAATCCGTCGTAATTGTCGAGAAATTCTTTTCGGTCCAATTTGCCATTCAGGCAGGTGTTGGCCTGATCGAAATAATAATTCACCAGCTCATCGCGCCATTCATAGGGCATTTGTGCCCTTGCCTGCCAGAGCAAGGATGCAATGTCATACTGCAAGGCACCTTGCATACCCCCTTGATAATCGATGAAATGGGCTTCCCCTTCGCGGATCATGACATTTCTGCTTTGGCAATCACGGTGCATGAAATATTGGTGCTCTTCCTGCATGAGGTAACTGCTGAGCATGTCAAAATCGTTCAGCAACAGGTTTTTATCGTAGGGCAGGTCAAGTGCCCTTACAAAATAGTATAGAAAATAAAGCAGATCGGAATAGATCGCCTGCTTGTCAAAAGACCTTGTTGCAATACAATTGCTGTAATCCAGGTCGTTACCGCCTTCTATCTGGAGTTTTGCCAGCGATGCACATGTTTTCTTGAAAAGATTCAGCACATTTTCTGAAAAGCCTTCCTGCTTGATGTAGTCAAAAAGGGAAACATCTCCCAGATCGGACTGCACATAAAACTGCATGGCATCATCTGTATGGATGATGGATGGCACATGAAGTCCCTTGCTTGCAAAATGCTGAGTAAACTCGACAAAGGCGTTGTTTTCGGGAATATTCGCCGGATTATAGGTGAGGATATAGGATTTACTGTCATGGCTGAACCTGAAATATTGCCTGTTGCTGCCTGCCTGGCGGAGCGACTCCAATACAATGGCATGGTCAGGCTGCCATTTCCTGAGTGAATCCAATATGGGTTGAAAAGCTTCTTGCATAGCCCAACAAAGGTATCTTTTATTCTGAAAGGAAAAAAGGACAGGCGTATCTTTGCCCCATGCTCAAAAAGGAAATGGGAGAATTGAAACGGTTGAGTGCGGAAGATTTTCGTGCCTCAGAAAAATCGCCCATTGTAGTGGTCCTGGAAAATGTGAGGAGCATGCACAATGTGGGCAGTGTTTTCAGGACCTGTGATGCCTTCAGGATTGAAAAACTTTGCCTTTGCGGTTACACGCCAAAACCTCCCCACCGCGACATCAACAAGACTGCATTGGGCGCAACTGAGAGCGTTGAATGGCAAGGTTTTGATCATGCACTTGAAGCAGTTGCCCTTTACAAGCGGCTGGGCTACAGGATTTATGCTGTTGAGCAGGCCCACAACAGCACATCGCTGGACTGCCTTTCATTGCTGGCGGGCCAGAAGATTGCTGTTGTTTTCGGGAATGAGGCAGATGGCGTAAGTGAGGAACTGATGCATGCTGCAGATGGATGCATTGAGATACCACAATTGGGAAGCAAGCACTCTTTCAACATCAGCGTAGCAGCAGGCATTGTGCTGTGGGAGCTGTTCAAACAGCAATCCACGAGTAAAAGTTAAGCAATTTGCAATGTTGCACATCAACCATATGACATGAAAAATATCAATAAATACCTGTCCCTCATCAAATTCTCGCATACCATTTTTGCGATGCCATTTGCATTGGTGGGTTTTTTCATGGGTATTTTTTTTCTGCAACGAACAGCAGTGCCTTACGACAATGGCATTGGCGTTATCAGAGATTATTTTTCTACGCACCTCATGGTGTTCTTGTTTGTGGTGCTTTGCATGGTTTTTGCCAGGAGTGCAGCCATGGCTTTCAACCGTTACCTTGACAGGGAGTTTGATGCAAAAAACCCGCGCACTGCCATCCGTGAAATTCCAAGGGGATTGATCAGCCCTTCCAATGCGCTTCGCTTCACAGTGTTGAATTCAATCCTGTTCATCGGCGCCGCATACATGATCAACATCACTTGCTTTTTGCTGTCCCCCATTGCCTTGTTGGTGATCCTCGGCTACAGTTATACAAAACGCTTTACCGCACTTTGCCACATCGTCCTGGGGATCGGATTGTCGCTTGCCCCCTTGGGTGCATTCATTGCCGTAACAGAAACCATCGACATTTCTACAGTGCTGCTTTCATTGGCTGTCGTTGGATGGGTCAGCGGATTTGATATCATCTATGCCTTACAAGATGATGCATTTGATGCCTCACAGGGGCTATGGTCTATCCCGGCTGCATTGGGCAGAAAAAACGCCTTGCTGGTTTCACGGCTCTTGCACGCAACGACCATCATGCTTGTGTTTGCCAGTGGATATGCATTTGGATTGGAGTTTCTTTTCGCGATTGGCGCCACCCTTTTTTCAGGATTGCTGTTCTACCAACAAAGCATTGTCAAAGTAGACGACCTGAGCAGGGTGAACATCGCATTCATGACCGCCAACGGCATTGCCAGCATTGTATTTGCGTTGTTTACCATTGCAGACCTTATTTTTTTAACATAAGCCATGGGAAGAATCATTGCGTTGGATTACGGCAACAAGCGAACAGGCATAGCAGTCACTGACCCGCTGAAAATCATTGCGACAGGTCTTACCACCGTTGATACCCAACAATTGTTTGAATTCCTGAAGGCTTACGTATTGAAAGAACCGGTGGAAAAAATTCTGATTGGTGAGCCTTATCAACTGGATGGAACCCCCACCCATTCTACTGCTGGAGCGAAGCACTGCATTCGAAGACTGAAAAACAGTTTCCCGGAGATTCCCATAGAAACGGTTGATGAAAGCCACTCTTCCAAAATGGCGTCCAGGGCCATGGTGGACATGGGCATGAAGAAAAAGGACAGGCAGAAAAAGGAATTGATTGATGAAATTGCCGCCTGCCTGATGCTGCAAGAATACCTGGAAAGAAGCGAAAGTTAAAAATGCCTCAATAGGAGTTAAATCGATGTGATCACTTGGGAAGAATCATCTTGTATCCTGCTTTTACCCTTCCCGCGCTGATGTCATCCAACTTCTTTTTGAGCAATTTTTTCCGGATCAAGGAAATCCTGTCTATGAAAAGTTTTCCGTCGATGTGATCGTATTCGTGCAAAATGACCCTGGCATTGAGCCCCTTGAAGGTCTCAGTTTTTTGAACAAAGTTTTCATCACAATATTCGATGGTTACAGTGCTTTCGCGGCTTACTTCTTCACGAAATCCCGGGAGGCTCAAACAGCCCTCATCACAGGACCATGGCGTGCCGTTGAGTGACTTGATGTGCGCATTGATAAAAATGGCCTTTCTCCCCAATTCTCCCTCAAATTGTTTCCGCTCCTCATCATTGCTGTTGTTGTATACCTGCTCGGTGTCAAACACAAACAAACGAATGGCCCTGTTGACCTGGGGTGCTGCCAGGCCCATGCCATGCGCATTGTACATGGTATCCCACATATCATCCAAGAGCTTTTTCAGGTCAGGATAATCCGGTGTGATATCAGTGGACATCTGGCGCAGAACAGGATGGCCATAAGCTACGATGGGTAAAATCATGCTGCAAAGATAATGAAGAACTAGCCGTTGTACAGCAGATCGTAGTACTCGGCAGCCATTCTGTTTGAATCGAACTTGAACCTTACATCCTTCATTCCGTTTTGAACAATTTGCCGCCAGGTATGAGGAGCTTCATAATAGAGTGGCAGTACTTCATCCTTGAGGATGCGGTACAATTCATCCAGGTCGTATTGGTCCTGGTCTTGCACATGCATGTTCTCATAGTCTTGGGGAGGGACGACAAAACCGTTGTTGCCATGGTTTACAAATTCAACAATCCATCCATCATTCGTGGAAACATTGACCGCCCCGTTCATGGCAGCTGTCATGCCGCTGGTTCCTGAAGCCTCACGCGGAACACGGGGATTGTTCAACCACACATCAGACGCTTGTTTCAGGCGTTTGCTGAGTCCCAATTCATAGCCTGTGCAAACAGCCATGTTGTCGTAAGACTTGCTCACGTGTACAAGGTGATTGAACTCTGTGATGGCCGGATAGTCAACCGGGTAGGGCTTTCCGGCCCATATGATCTGTACAGGATACGTAGGATTGTTCAACAATGCTTCAAACCTTTCCCTGTCGCGGGTAAGCAGGTCAGCACGCTTGTATCCTGCAAACCGGCGGGCCCACACAATGGTGAACACATCAGGATCCATGAGTTTTCCCGTCTGGTCAGCCACAAGGTCAAATGCCCTTTTCTTGAGGAACCTTTTGCGGTCGATGAAGCGTTCATCGTTTTGTTCATCCATTGAAAAATACAATTGCTTGTCGGCCCAATATCTCCAGTTTTGGGAATTGGTGATGTGGATGATGGGGCAAACTCCCTTGTGCTTGTTCCACATTTTTCGGCTCACATGGCCGTGCAGCTCAGATACAGCATTGGAAAGCCTAGCAAACCGCAGTGCCACCAATGAGTGGTTGAACTGATCGTCCTCCATCCCGGTGATTTGCCTGACTTTTTCAAGGGGCATGCCGCAGAAATAGGACATTTTGTTGCAAAGAAAAATGTCATGCTTTTCATTTCCTGCCTCTTCTGGAGTATGTGTGGTAAAGACCAGCTGCTTTTTCAGTTCGTCAAGGTTGCCGCCATTTTTGTTGAGCAAATAAAATGCTGCAGAAATGGCATGTGCTTCATTCAGGTGATACACATCGGGTTTGAAACCGAGCTCATCCACCAGTTTTGCTCCACCCACGCCCAACAGGATGAACTGTGCCACCTTTGTGGCAACATTGGCATCATAGAGCCTGTGGGTGATGGTTTGGGAAACATAATCATTTTCCGGACAGTCTGTACTCAGCAGAAAAAGGGGAGCAGACTTGAAGGTTTCTGGATTCAGGTAAAATACCTTAACCCAGACAGGCGCATCATGGATCATGATTTGAAACTTGATGCCAGTATCTTCCAGAAAATTATAGATCTTTTCGTTCCATTGCACTTGCAATGTCTGATCCTGGTTCCTTGCCTGGTCATAATAGCCATATTTCCAAAGTATGCCAATGCCAATCAGGTTTTGGCGAAGCTCATAGGCACTCCTGAGGTGAGATCCGGAAAGGAATCCCAGTCCTCCGCTGTATATTTTCAAGGGCTGGTGAATGGCAAACTCCATGGAGAAGTAAGCGGCCTTTTTTTCGTATCGGGAATCAATGGTATAGGGCAAGGAATACTGCCTAAAATTTGACATGTATCGGCTGATTTAATGAGGCTGCAAGATAGCCCGATTTTTCGGAACGAAAAAAGTAATATGTATTTTATACACAAATTTCAACGAAACCATGAGAACTCGGTGACATTGATCTTAAAATTTGATTTTCAATTGATTATGGAAATATTTGAAAAGCGTTTTGGATATGCTTAAATTGACCACAATTATCATTATGCAAAAAATTGCAGCATATTTTTTTGTGTTGTTTTTGATGGCTTCCTGCGGCAATGCATCCAAGGATATCAATACAGATGAGTCCATAGAAGCGGTGGATTTTATTGCATCTTTCCCTGAACGGGAGCTGCCCATCCTTTTTCAGCAAAAGGACCTGAAAAGCAAGGAAAAAGACAGTTTATTTGTCAAGAGCAAAGTGGTTTCAAGTTTTGTGCCTGACAGTATTTTTAAGCCTGTATTCGGCAGAACAAAAGATGTCCGGTTTTTCAGAAAAGCGCGGTACAGGGCAGAAGAATCAGGTGAAACCTACCTTTTTATTTTGGCAGAAAGAAAAGACAAAAAGCATATTTACGTGCTCTGTTTTGATGAAAACAATGCATTCAGAGCCGCCATGCCACTGGTTGAAAAAAGCACCAATCCTTCGGTTTCAACAGAGGGAGGAATTGACAAACGGCTGACCCTGATCAAAACCAGGAATACGCAAACAAGGGACGGAAAATCATACTACAACAAGAGTGCCTATGTTTACAATACTGAGGGACTTTTCACGCTGATTTTGACAGAAAGCAATGAACCGGTTGAGGAAAAAACTGTTTACAATCCGATTGATACCTTGCCCAGAAAAGAACCGTTGAGTGGCGACTACAGGCAAGACAAGAAAAACTTTGTTTCCATTCGTGACGGTGGAAAGCCAGGAAAACTGCTGTTTTTCATCAACATAGAAAAACCAGGCAATGGTTGTGATGGCAGTTTAAGAGGTGATATGGTACAGGTTAAACCCCGGGTCTACCAATACAACAAGGCAGATGACCATTGCATCCTTGAATTCAGTTTCAATGGAAAAACAGTACAGGTCAGGGAGTTGGAAGCTTGTGGCAATCACCGCGGTGTCAGGTGCTCATTCGATGGAAGGTTCAGGAAATGATCAACTGATATCAATCCAACACCACCCCTTCCAGGATGTCTTCCAGGGTTTCCCTTCTTCGAATCAACTTAAGGCTGCCGTTGGTAAAAAGCACTTCAGCTGGGCGGTTGCGGGAATTGAACCGTGAGCTCATCTCAAAGCCATATGCACCAGCATTGTTGAACAGGATGATATCGTTGGGCCTTACTTCATTGAGTTCCCTGTCCCAGGCAAATGTATCGGTCTCACAGATGTTGCCAACAATGTTATAGGTCTTCAGTTCCCCGTCCGGGTTTGATATGTTCGTGATCTTGTGGTATGCGTCATAGAACATTGGGCGGATCAGGTGGTTGAATCCACTGTTCACTCCAACAAAAGTCCTGGAAGGCCCCTGCTTGGTGATATTGGCCTTGACCAGAAAATAACCAGATTGGCTGACCAGAAATTTTCCTGGCTCAAACCAAACCTGAAATTTCTTTCCGGTTGATTGTTCGAATGCTTCAAAGGTGTCGGCCAACTTTTGTCCCAGTGCTTCCATGTCGGTACCCACCTCATCTGGCTTGTAAGGTACTTTGAATCCGCCACCCAGATCAACAATGGCAAGGTCTGGGAAATGTTTTGTCTGGTCCAAAACCAGTTCCAAACCCTTCACAAAAACTTCGAGGTCCTTGATTTCACTGCCGGTATGGATATGTAGCCCCTTGACCGTGATATTTGTCCGTTCCATGATGTCCCTGATCAGGTCAACCTGCTCGATGGATATGCCAAATTTTGAATCAACATGGCCGGTAGAAATCTTGATGTTACCTCCCGCCATGATGTGGGGATTCAGTCGGATGATGACCGGATAACTGCTGCCGAAATGATGGCCAAATTCTTCCAGCAAGGAAAGGTTGTCTATATTGATGTTGACCTTCAGGGCCGTTGCTTCAAGGTATTCGTCAAAGCCCACACTGTTGGGTGTAAAAATGATGCGTTTCGCGGTAAAGCCCGCCTTCATGGCGAGTTTCACTTCATTGATGCTCACACAATCAATTCCCGAACCTTCCTGCTCAAGAATCTTGAGGATGTTCACATTCGTGAGTGCCTTACAGGCATAGAAGATTTTTACATCTGACCTGCGAAAGGCCTGCTTAAGAGTGGCATATTGCAACCTGATGTTTGACGCGTCGTAAACATACAAGGGTGTGCCAAATTCGTTTGCAGCAGTGAGAAGTGTTTGGGTAGAGAGCATTTTTAGCTGGGAAGATTGAAAGATGTGTCTTCTTCAGGCAATGTGGAAGGTGCTTCCGTTTCTGTATCGGTCAAATTTCCGATAGTATCGTCTGCAGTTGCATCAGTTTCAAAGTGCTCTGCATTGACAAGGGTTGGTGCCACCATTTGTTCAGCAAGCACTTCACTGATTTTTGGAAGCTCTTCGGAGGAGTTGATTCCGAAGTAATCCATAAAATGACGAGATGTACTGTAGATCAATGGCTTGCCCACCATGGTTTCGTTGCGACCGGAAATGATGATCAATTCCTTTTCCAACAATTTTTGGATGGAATAATCGCAGTTGACTCCCCGGATGGCTTCAATGTCAGATTTGGTGATGGGTTGCTTGTAGGCGATGATGGCCAATGTTTCCAAAGCCGCTGTAGACAAGCGTTTCAGGAACTTGTCGCCGTTGAGTTGGGCGATGGTCTGGTGGTATTCCCGCTTGGTAAGGAACTGCCATCCCCCTCCGCTCTCCCTCAATTCAAAGGGGAAAAAATCAGAACTGTATTTTTCTTTCACCCCTTCAATCGAGGTCTCGACCTGGTCAATCACCACCTTGTCATCCATGAAACCGAAAGCACTGTTCACAAGTTCAGTGATCTCGATGGCAGTAAGGGGTTTCTCACTGGCAAAAATCAGTGCTTCAACATGTGTAATGAGGTTGGCTATTTCCATTGCTCAAATGATGCGGTGAAGGCTTTTGGCCGTTTTGGTGTTGGTAAATGTAGTGTAAAAACCTGATTTTACCCTTGCAATGCCGCGGCCCCACTTACGATCTCGGTAAGTTCAGTAGTGATGGCCGCTTGACGTGCACGGTTATAAGAGATTTTGAGTGATTTGAGCAGTTCGTTGGCATTTTCAGAGGCCTTGTCCATTGCAGTCATACGCGCTCCATGCTCAGAGGCATTCCCGTCCAGCACAGCTTTGAACAATTGGGTATTCAGGATTTTGGGCATCAACTCTGCAATCAACAGGTCCTTATCCGGTTCAAAGATGAAATCAGACTTCCTTGCAGTTTCCCCTTTTGCAGGTTCATTCTTTGGGATGGGCAAGAATACTTCAGCAGCATAACGCTGTGTGGCGGCATTCTTGAATTCACTGTATACAATTTCAATGGCATCAAACTCCTTTTGCTTGAACGCCTGAACTGCAGCCTGGGCACAGGCTTGAACCGTTTCAAAGGAAAGCTTCATGAAGGTATCCTTGAATCGAACATCAACATTATAACCACGCTTTTGGAAGAATTCTGCACCTTTTTTTCCAATGGCCCAAATGGTAAGGTCACCAGCTGCTTGCACAGCGGCATATTTTTCTGCGATGGTAGCAATCGCCATCTTCTGGATATTGGCATTGTAAGCACCACAAAGACCGCGATCACTTGTCACTACAATCATCAGCACTTTCTTTATGGGCCTTTCTTCAGCCAATGCGATGCTGTTTCCCCCTTCGGAATTGCTGACAATATTGCTGAGCATTTCCTGCAATTTGGAAGCATAGGGACGCATTTGGATGATGGCATCCTGTGCACGGCGCAATTTGGCAGCACTCACCATCTTCATCGCCTTTGTGATCTGTTGGGTTGACTGAACCGATTTGATCCGGTTTCTTACTTCTTTTAACTGGCCTGCCATGTAAGGTTCAAATTTTGTGCAAAGCTATGAAAAGGTTTTTATTGCCATGACAATAAATTCCCTGTATTAGAGGTCCATTGATACGTTTATCCACTCAGGGTCGAACCCTGTCTTGAATTTTTTATAAAAGGCAATGGCCGGTGCATTCCAATCCAATACCTGCCAGGTTATCCTTTTGAAACCTTTTTCTTTTGCCTCCCCCACCAAGCGCTCCATCAACATCTTGCCAATACCCTTTCCGCGCATGGATTCAGTTACCAGTATATCCTCAAGGTACATGACCTGCCCCTTCCATGTGGAGTAGCGAATAAAATACAGGGCAAAGGCCAACAATGGTTGATGGTTTCCGCCAGTAGAAGATTGGGGAACCTGGTCAAGATCGACAGGGGTGCCTGGGTTTTCCACTACAAAAGCCCACCAAACGGGATTGGACCCAAACCCGCTTTCCTCAAAATGCTTTGGGTCTACAGTTACTTCCTGTGGCGCCTTTTCATATTCGGCGAGTTCGCGGATCAGCTGCAGCATGGCCGGGCAGTCCGCTTTGGTTGCTTTTCTGATGTTCATGTTGAATGGTATGATCCCAATTTAAACTTTGGATGGCATGGGTTGTTCAGGAATTTTTATACCAAATCATTGGGTGGATCGGCGCTTTAATTGGTCCAATTCAGCTTGCCAACGCCTGGTCAAAATCGGCCAGGATGTCTTCCACATTTTCTATGCCCACGCTCAACCGGATAAGACCATCAGTGATACCATATTCCAGCCTGTTTTCTCTGGGAATGGCGCTGTGCGACATGGATGCGGGATGCGACAGCAAGGTATCACAGGTGCCAAGGGAAACCGTTCGGGTGCACATTTGCAGCATGTTCATGAACCGTACACCGGCGTCAAATCCACCCTTCAGCTCAAAGCTCATCATGGCACCAGGATGCTTCATTTGCTTTTGCGAAACGGCATGGTCCGGATGGGTAGGAAGCCCATTGTAATTCACTTTGGAAATGGCAGAATGGGCATCCAGAAACTCAGCCACTTTCATGGCGTTTTCACAGTGGCGCTGCATTCGCACTTCCAGCGTACGCATGCCATTGGTCAACAGGAATGCATCAAAGGCATTGCTGTTGCCCCCCAACAAACGGTGTGTCTTGGTGGCTTTTTTCATCATGAACTCCACATCTGTGCCCACCAGAACGCCTCCGATGGCTGTTCCTTGCCCATTAAGGACTTTTGTTGTAGAGTGAACAACAAAATCAATACCAAACTTGAAGGGTTGTTGCAAGTATGGGGTTGCAAACGTATTGTCGCATGCCGTCAACTTGCCGTATTGTTTGGCCATCCTGCTCAAGGCTTCGAGATCAACACATTGCAGCGTAGGATTGGCAGGCGTTTCAAGGTATACAAGCTTGATGGCAGGATCTTCCTTCAAGCATTTTTCTGCCAGCGCAAGGTCACGCAGGTCAACTATGATGGCCTCCACTTCCAATGGATCAAGCAGGGTCTTCATGAAATCCTGCGTGCCACTGTACAGTGAGTAATGTGTAAGGATTTTATCCCCTCGCTTCAAAGTTGCCAAAAACAATGAGCTGATGGCCGCCATGCCGGATGCATGCAAAATGGCCTTTGCTTCCAATGGCTTGCCATCGGCTTCAATGCCAAAGGTTTCCATGGCGGCAATCTTCTGCTCAGATTCATTCATGGTTGGATTGCCCCAACGGGAATAAATATAACCAGGCTCTTTGCCGGAAAACCGGCGCATCCCTTGTTCTGCCTCATCATAGACGTAGGTAGAAGAGGCATAAATGGGTGTAAGGTGCGCGTACATAGGGTCCTTTACATGACCTGCATGGATGGCGAGTGAAGAAAAACCTTGGTATTTGTGGGGCATACTGTTATGGGATTGAACTTTCCAGCTTTCAGCTGGAAAATGGGGGTGAAAATCATTCCAGCATCAAATTAGCCACTTTACCCAGGTGGCCCCCCAGGTGAACCCTCCACCAAAAGCGGCGAGTACAATATTGTCTCGCTTCTTCATCCTGTCCTGGTAGTCCCAAATGCACAAGGGGATGGTGGCCGCAGTGGTATTGCCATAGCGCTGGATGTTCATCAACACCTTTTCATCTGACAATCCCATGCGCCTGGCAGTTGCGTCAATGATGCGCTTGTTGGCCTGGTGGGGCACCAAAAAAGCAATATCATCTGCAGCAAGGTTGTTGCGCTGAATCAGTTCATAACTCACGTCAGCCATGCCGGTAACAGCGAACTTGAACACGGGTTGTCCGTCCTGGAACATGTAGTGCATCTTGTTGGCAACGGTTTCAGCTGATGCAGGATTGAGTGAGCCACCTGCTTTCATGTTGAGGTATTTTCCTCCGCTGCCATCACTTTTGAGGATGCTGTCGAGTACGCCGTACCCGTCCGTGTTGGGTTCGAGCAGCACTGCACCAGCACCATCACCAAAAAGAATACAGGTTGTTCTATCGGTATAATCTGTGATGGCACTCATTTTATCTGCACCGACCACAACAACTTTCTTGTAACGGCCGCTTTCTACGAGTGCAGCACCAGTAGTTAGGCTGTACAGGAAACCGGAACAGGCGGCAAGCACATCAAAGCCCCAAGCGTTTTTGATGCCCAGCTTATCGCAGGCAACATTTGCCGTATTGGGAAAAAACATGTCGGGAGTAATGGTGGCCACGATCATGCAATCGATCTCATTGGGGTCAATTCCCCTTCTCTTGCAAAGGTCCTGCACAGCGGGAACCACCAGGTCTGAAGTTGCAAGCCCCTCCCCTTTCAAGATATGCCTTTCCTCGATTCCGGTCCTGGTCTTGATCCACTCATCATTGGTATCGACCATTTTTTCAAAGTCGGCATTGGTAAGCACATCCTTTGGCACGAATCCGCCAACTGCCGTAATTGCTGCTGTGATTTTTTGCATGTAGTTGATTTGGAACACAAATTTAAGAAAATAAAGAACGTTAGGCACCTGTGGGCATGACATTCGTCATGTGCTGCGCCAGAGTTGCTAACAAGCTGCTAAAGCTGCGCGAATTCCATATCGTCTGATGGGATTTTCCTAACTTTATCGCACCATGATAGCAAGCCTAACCGGTTCATTTGTTCTGAAGACGCCATCCTACATCCATATTGACGTTCACGGCGTTGGATATGAGGTTCAGATCAGCCTGAATACCTACTCAAGGATACAGGATTTGAAGGAAGGAACCGTGCTGACACATTTGCAGATCAAGGAAGACGGGCATACCCTTTTCGGGTTTGCCGAACTGGCGGAAAAGGAGTTGTTTGTGCAATTGATCAATGTGAATGGCGTTGGCGCATCCACCGCCAGGATGATGCTTTCCTCCATGCAACCTGCAGAACTGCGTTCAGCCATTGCTTCGGGCAATACCGGCGCTCTTGAAAAAATCAAGGGAATCGGCAGGAAATCCGCCGAAAGACTGATCCTTGAACTGCGGGAAAAAATGGTAAAAGCAGGCGTTGAAAGCACCAGCCCTGGTTTTGCACGCAATAGCCTGGAAAATGATGCGTTGAACGCCCTGATGGCCCTTGGAATTCAAAAAAATACTGCTGAAGCCGCACTCAAGAAGGCAAAGGCCAGTGCACCTGAAGACAATGTGCTGGAATCAATCATCAAAAAATCGCTTCAGTTCATCTGACCTGAACCAAAAAAGACCCTACCCATTTGAAAAAGTTGTCCCTCAAGATAACGCTATTGGCATCCCTGCTGTATGTGCACCATGCTGCTGATGCAAAAGCACACCGGGGCCCGGGTACTTTTTCTTTTCAACAAGACACGCTTCCGCAAAAAGATACGCTTCGCTTCCCCCTGCAAGACAGAAGAGGGGATAAACTGACCCAGCGCAACAAGAATCCCTTTGACCTGAAAGACCCCTCAAATTTCAGCGATTCCATCGTATACGACCCAAAAACAAAAGAATACTTCATCATTGAAAAGGTAGGAGGAAAATACTTTCGCAAGCCTACATCGCTGACCTTTGATGAATACATGCGCATCCAATCGCGCAAAGCCGAGTCGGATTATTTCCAAAAACGCGCCAATACTTCCAGCCTGCTGAACCGAAAATTGGTGAAGCCCAAACTGAACATGGGTGAGGACCTGTTCAACCGCTTGTTTGGGACCGGTAAGATTGACATCAAGCCCCAGGGGGAAGTGAACATCACTGCAGGTTACCAAGGGCAGAACATCAAGAACCCCACCCTTCCTGAAAGGGCCAGGAAAAATGGTGGGCTGGATTTTGACATGGCGGCCAACCTGAATGTGATCGGTAACATCGGTGACAAAATGAAGTTCCCCATCAGCTACAATACCCTTTCCACCTTTGATTTTGAAAACCAGCTCAAGCTGGATTATTCTGGCGGAGCCGATGATATTTTCAAGAAAATAGAAGTAGGCAACACTTCATTTGCCTCCAAGGGGACATTGATTCCAGGTGCACAACAGCTTTTTGGAATCAAGACCCAGATGCAATTCGGTAAGTTGTTGTTATCAACGGTTTTTGCAAGTCAACGCTCCCAACGCCAGTCTGCCGGCTTCAAAGGTGGCTCCAGCAGTACCCCCTTTGAGATCAAGGCGGATGAGTATGAAGAAAACAGACACTTCCTGTTGGCACACCACTTCAGGAGGGATTACAACAAGGCCATGAAAAACCTTCCTGTGATCAATTCACAAGTGCAGCTCCTCAGGCTTGAGGTATGGGTCACCAACAGAAGCGGAGCCACCACCAATGCCCGCGACGTAGTGGGGTTGATGGACCTTGGTGAAGACAAACCTTACCAGCAGCCCCCCGTCATCAATCCAAGGCCTGGCATAAGTTTTCCATCGAACGGAACCAATGACCTGTATTCGAGGATTGTCAGCAATCCGGGGAGCAGGAATCCGGCCCAAATTGTCAACTACCTCAATGGCATTGGGCTTCAGCCGGTTCGCGATTTCGAAAAAACATTTGCCAGAAAACTGGATACCACCCAATACTATTTCAACAGACAACTTGGTTTCATTTCTCTCAACGTAACCCTCCAGGCAGATGAAGTGTTGGGTGTGGCTTACCAGTACGCGGTGAATGGAAAAGTGTATCAGGTGGGTGAGTTTGCGCAGGACATTCCCGTGGATTCAACCAGTGGCGTACAAAAAATACTGTTCCTCAAATTGCTGAAAGCCACTTCCCAAAGAACCGCATTGCCCATCTGGGACCTGATGATGAAAAACATCTACCCGGTCGGATCTGGGCAACTGGAGAGACAGGACTTTCAATTCAATGTGCTCTACCAGGAACCTGGAGCGGGCGAAAAGCGGTATATCCCGGAAGGGGATCAGGCAGGCGTTCCTTTGCTCACCTTGATGAACCTGGACAGGCTCAACAACCAGAATGATCCCCAGCCGGATGGGGTGTTTGACTTTGTGGAGGGCTACACCGTCAACTCCTATCAAAGCCGTGTCATCTTTCCTGTGCTTGAACCCTTTGGCCACGACCTGGATTATGCTTTTACCAGCGATCCCAGTTTGCGGAACAAATACCTTTTCTATCCACTCTACGATACGATCAAGGCCATTGCACAAACCTATGCCAACCTCAACCGCTTCCTGATTCGCGGAAGTTCCAAATCATCCGGCGGTGCAAGCGGTGAGATTTCACTCAATGCCTTCAACATCCCTCCTGGCTCTGTAACCGTTACTGCTGGCGGACAAACCTTACAGGAAAACATAGATTACACCATCGACTACATGTCGGGCACATTGAGGATCATCAACAGTGCCATTAAAAACTCTGGATTGCCCGTTAATGCGCAGTTTGAAAACAATGCAACTTTTGGGGTGCAGCAGAGAACCTATATGGGCCTGCGTTGGGACTATCTTTTCAACGACAAACTTTCGATTGGTGGTACTTCGGTCAGGCTCAGTGAAAGGCCCTTCTTCACCAAAATGGAATACGGATCAGATCCCATCCGCAACAGCATGACAGGGATCGACTTGACCTATAACAGCGAACTGCCGAGGCTGAACAAATGGCTCAGCAAACTTCCATTTTACGAAGCCAGTGGAACTTCTTCCATCAGTGCATCTGCAGAAGCTGCAAAGATGACCCCAGGACATGCACCACAGATCGGAAAGGGCGGCGATGGCCTCATTTATCTGGATGATTTTGAAGGGACAAAATCGAGCATAGACCTTCGTTTTCCAATCATCGGATGGACTTTGGCATCTACGCCATTTGGTGCCACAGACCGTTTTGGAAACACCATGTTTCCGGAGGCAAATCTCTATGACAACATCGACTACGGAAAAAACAGGGCTAAACTGGCCTGGTATAATATCGAGCCCATCCTCCAGGAAAAAAGAAATGCAAACAATCCCGTAAGGAATGACCTTGTTCAACTTTCCGATCCACGTGTCAGAAGTGTAGGCCAACAAGAGATTTTTCCGAGGAGGACACCTGATTTTGGGCAAAGCCAAATGGTCACCTTTGACCTTGCCTATTATCCAAAGGAAAGGGGGCCTTACAATTTTGATGCACTCAATGTTGAAAATAGTGGGCTCCTTAAAAATCCGAACAAGCGTTGGGGTGGCATCATGCGGGGCATCGACCAGACCGATTTTGAAACTGCAAATGTTGAGTTCATAGAATTCTGGGTATTGGATCCTTTCATCAAGGGCACCAATCCTGCAGGCGGATCCTTGTACATGAACCTGGGAAACATTTCCGAAGACATCCTAAAAGACTCCAGAAGGTTTTACGAAAACGGCTTGCCCACCCCTACCATTCCATCTGCCACCACCACTTCCAATTGGGGGAAGTCTCCATTGAACCCGATACAGATCACACAAGGTTTCAGCAATGACCCCGCCGACAGGCCCTTCCAAGATGTGGGATTGGACGGATTGGCAGACTCTGCTGAAAGCAAGCTTAGGGCGCAATACCTGAATGACCTTGCTGCGCGTTTGGGTGTTTCCTCAAAAGCATACCTAGAAGCGAAGGCTGATCCGTCATCTGACAATTTCAAGTACTACCGCGATGAGACATACGATGCACAAAACGCAGGCATCCTTTCGCGCTACAAAAACTTCAACAATCCACAGGGCAATTCACCCATTGCAAAAGCGGGTGATAATTTTGCATCAGCGTTCACGATGTATCCCGATGGTGAAGACCTGAACCGCGACAACACACTCAACGAAGCTGAAGAATACTTCCAATACAGGATTGACATGAAACCCAGCGGGGATCCCATCATGCAGGTAGGGCAAAACTTCATCGCCGACAAAAAGTCGGTGAACGTAACCCTTGCAGATGGCACCAAGCAAAACCAGATCTGGTACCAGTTTCGGGTTCCCATCACAGCCTACAACAGCAAGGTGGGTGAAATTCCAGACTTCAAATCCATCCGATTTTTCAGGATGTTCCTCACGGATTTTGCAGACTCCGTGGTGATGCGTTTTGCCAAGCTGGAATTGGTGCGCAACAACTGGAGAAGATTTGCCTATGACCTGGATACAACAGGAGCATACAAACCCATCAACCTCTCCAGCACCACCACCAGGTTCAACGTGTCGGCAGTCAACATTGAGGAAAATGACCGAAGGGATCCCATTCCCTATCGCACACCTCCGGGCATTGAACGTGTACAAACCCTAAGCAATGGCGGCATCAATATCCTTCAAAATGAACAGGCACTGAGCATCAATGTTGTCAACCTGAATGAGGGTGATGCAAGGGCAGTATTCAAATCCTTCAACCATGACCTCAGGCAATACAAGCGCATTTCCATGTTCTACCATGCGGAAAGCCTGAAAGAGTTCAATAAGCTCAGGGACGGAGAAGTCTATGCAGTTGTGCGCATCGGCAATGACTATATCAACAATTTTTATGAGATCAGGTATCCATTGAAAACAACCCCATTTGGTGCAACAGATGAGAAACTGATCTGGCCTGCGGAAAATGAATTGAATTTCGACCTGGCAGAACTGATCAAACTTAAAAACGAAAGGAACCTCAATACCAGCAATCCAACTGCGATATACAGGAAGACCATCAATGGTAAAATATTCTCCATCATGGGAAATCCAAACCTTGGAGAAGTGAAGGGAATCCTGGCGGGGTTGGAAAATCCCAAGGATCCAACAGGTGGAAGGGCCGTCAATGCCGAAGTATGGATCAACGAACTCCGGCTCTCCGGTCTTGATGAAAAAGGCGGATGGGCTGCTGTAGGACAAATGAACCTACAACTGGCCGACCTTGGTACAGTGTCAATGTCCGCCAACATCCATACCATCGGATTTGGCCAGCTCGAGCAAAGGGTGAATGACAGGTTCCGGGATGACCTGAAGCAATTTGACCTTTCCACCAACCTGCAGCTGGGCAAACTGCTTCCGAAAAAACTGGGACTTGAAATACCTTTTTTCGCAAACCTTTCACAAACGATGAGTTCTCCGCAATATGACCCGTACGACAAGGACATCACCCTGAAAGACAAGCTCAGCCTGTACAAGAGCAAACGCGATTCCATCAGAAATGATGCAATTGATTTCACTGGAATCAAAACATTCAATTTTACAAATGTTCGTTTTGCCCAACAGCAGGACAAGAAACCAAGGCTCTGGAGCATTTCGAATTTTGATTTCAGCTACTCCTTTACAGAAACAAAACAGCACAATCCACTGATTGAAAACAATGAAGTCAGCAAGACCCAAGGTGGAGTTGGTTACAATTATAGCGGACAGCCGAAATACATTGAGCCATTCAAAAAACTCTTCAAGGCACCAACGCCGTGGTTGGATTTTATCAGGAATGTCAATTTCAACCCCATGCCTTCGCTGATTGGCATCAGGATGGACAGCAGAAGGCAATTCGGTGCCATTCGTCCGCGAAACATCGGTGGAGGGAAATTCAAGATCCCGGAAACCTATGACAAGTATTTTGTGGTGGACAGGAATTACAACATGCGCTGGGACCTTACAAAATCATTGAATGTTGACTTCAAGGCATTGAACAACGCTAGAATTGATGAACCCGTTGGAAGAATAGATACAAAAAACAAACGCGATTCGCTGGTCAGGAATTTCCTGAAGGGCGGAAGGAATACCATCTACACACAAAGTGCGGACATCACCTACAACCTTCCAACCACAATGATTCCCTTGCTGGATTGGACAACATTGAATTTGGCCTACCGGAGCAGCTACAATTGGGTCGGGGCTTCCAGGTTGGCCATCAGCCTAGGCAATACCATCCAGAACAGCGGCCAATACGGGGCTACAGCTGAATTCAACATGACACAGTTGTATTCAAAATCAAAAACACTCAGAAAACTTGATGAAACCAATACCCAGGATGCGGCACCTGCAGAAACGCAGGAAGTCAGCAAAAAAAACCAGTTCAAAATTGGGAAGCTGAAAAAGAAAATCAGCAAGTTGACTGCAAGGTTCAAGAAAAAGAAGAATCCTTCAGAAAAGGAGATCAGCTTGAACAAGCTATCGCTTGAGAAACTGGAAAAAAAGATAGCAGCGCTCAATGTTCCACAGCGGGTGAAAGCAGCTTCTGATTTGTCAGGTGCTGCAAAATCCGCCCTCCGGGTGCTTACAGCAGTCAAACGGGTTGGGGCTACCTACAATGAAGGAGGAACTACATTCCTTCCAGGCTATACAGACAGCACAAGGTTCTTTGGCCAGAACTTCAGGAGCATGGCCCCTGGACTGGCTTTTGCGATGGGCAAACAACCCAACCAGGCCTGGCTTCAAGACATTTCAAAAAAGGGACTGATCACAAGAGACCCCATGCTCAACAACCTGTTTCTGCAGAACTATGAACAGAAACTCAATGTTACAGCCCAAGTGGAGCCGTTCAGGGATTTCCTGATTGACCTTAACCTAGATAGGAATCTTTCAAAAAACTATTCTACACTTTTCAAGGATACCGTAGGCACCGGAAAGTTCAATGCGCTGAACCCCTATTCTGGCGGGGGATTCAGCATCAGTTACATTTCATTCCAAACCCTGTTCACGAAATTTGACCCCAACAATACAAGCGAAACATTCAAGAAATTTGAAAGCAACAGGCTTGTATTGTCCAAAAGACTGGGAGAGAAAAATCCGTATAGCAAAACCGCAGGAGCCGACGGATACTACAAAGGGTATGGCAGGTATGCACAGGATGTAATCGTACCGGCATTCCTGGCGGCCTATACCAACAAGGACCCAAATGCAATTTCATTGTTGAACACTGGAACATCCGGATCCGTCAAAACAAACCCCTTCAAGGGCTACATGCCCAAACCCAACTGGAGAGTAACTTATAACGGCTTGAGCAGGATAGAAAGTTTGCAACAATACCTGAGCAATTTCACCCTCACGCACGGGTACAATTCAACGTTAAGCATGAACAGCTTTAACTCTGCGTTGCTTTTCCAAGATACCTTGTTGTATGGATTCCCCTCATTCATCGATACCATTTCAGGAAACTATATTCCCTACTTCCTGGTGCCCAACTTGCTGATCTCTGAGCGGTTCGCTCCGCTGATTGGCATTGATTTTTCTACACCGGGTCAATTGTCCGGGAGGTTTGAATACAGCAAATCAAGACAGCTCAGCATGAGCCTGGTGGATTTCCAATTGAGCGAAGTGCATTCCACTGAAATCACCTTTGGCATGCGTTGGAGGAAACGCGGTTTCCCATTGCCTTTCAAGGTAAAAATAGGAAAGGGTGACGCAAGCAACAAGCTTGACAATGACATCACTTTTGCACTGGATTTCAGTGTGCGGGACGACATCAATTCAAACTCAAGGCTTGACCAATCCAATGCATTTGCAACTGGCGGACAGCGGGTGGTTAGCATAAGACCCACCATCGACTATGTTTTGAGCAACAGGGTAAACATTCAATTGTATTTTGACCAACGCAGATTGAACCCATATGTTTCCAATTCTGCTCCATCGGTCAACACAAGAGGTGGTGTGCAAATCAGGATTTCGTTGGCACAATAACAAAGCTCGCTTACTTATACAAATAGAAACTGTTGGCCTGTGAGGTGCAGGTCATCACAACACTGTTGATGCAAACATGTTCGGGCAAGTTTGCACAATAATGAACGGTGTCCGCTACATCTTCTGCCTGGAGGGGTTTATACCCTTCATAAACAGATTTGGCTGTCTTTTCATCCCCCTTGAAACGAACCATTGAAAATTCAGTTTCGGCTGCGCCCGGATGTACTACCGTCACCTTTATGCGGTGTTTCAACAAATCAATCCGCATAGACTGGCTGATGGCGTCCACTCCGGTTTTTGTGGC
>Ga0222712_10001373_pt1 | contig 30133 bp, 29 predicted proteins | sample C33_657DmetaG_FD_165043 | JGI IMG/M metagenome (GOLD analysis project Ga0222712, IMG submission 165043) | Estuarine water microbial communities from San Francisco Bay, California, United States - C33_657D | ecosystem: Environmental > Aquatic > Marine > Unclassified | place: USA: California...
CAGTCCCGGTTGGCGATGAGAACGAAGTGATGAGCGTTAAAGAGATTCAACGTCGTCTGCGCGCAGGCGAAACTATGGAAGTCATTGCACGCGATGGAAATATTTCAGTAGATAAAGTCGAACGTTTCTCTGGCCCAATTCTGCAAGAGCGTTTATTTATTATCGATCAAGTACATGGTCTGACTCCACGTCGCGATGGTAAAGAGAGCGTTAAAGATGCACCAACATTTCTCGACATCGTTATTTCAAAGTTGGCTCCACGTGGCGTAGATATCGACGCCATTGATTGGAACACTTGGCGTTTAGAAGATGGCACTTGGACGATCGAACTTCACTATCCAAATCGCGATGGCGTTGGATCAGCACAGTTCTCATTTGATACCCATCGCCGTTCAATTACTCCACTCGATGACAATGCAGCGTGGATGATCGGTGAAGCAGCGCCTGTGCGACGTATCGAACCTGGTTTGGTTTATGCCGAACCTTCACATCCTTCACGAATCGAAGAGCGCACCGAACCACGCGAACCAATTCGTATTGATAGCGCACCAGTGCGTAGCATCTCTTCAATTCTCGATGATCTACCTGATAACGATCCAACCGATGAAGAATTTGAAGCCGAAGTTAGCCGCGAGACACCACGATTGGTTTCAATCCGCGAAACACCAGCACCCGGCGATAGCCAAGATGGAATTACTGCGCGCGCCAAAGTTCCTTCATGGGATGAAATTATGTTTGGTCGCAAAGCAACCGAAGAACCAACTCCCGAAAACTAGATTAATTAAATAAGTCCGCGACGGGGCTTATCTTTGTAACTCTGCCCGGAAGTTCCATACCGTTGAAGGAAGCATTTAAATCATCAATTAGTACGCTGGCTTTAACTTGGCCAGAATCCCATTGGTAATCACTGGTCGTGTGCGCATCTTCGATGAGTGTTACGTCATAACCGCGATCTAGTGCGCCATGAGAAGTAAATCGGACACAGTTATTAGTTTGGGCACCCGTGATGTAAAGATGGCCGACGCCTAACTTGCTTAGCTCTTCTTCTAAATTTGTTGCTTCAAATGAGTTGCGATAGAGCTTTCCGACTAAAGGTTCCCCCGCAGCTGGAACTAGCTCGGGAACTATCTCCCACTCCATCGATCCAATAGCCATCCATTCATCGGAATGCTGAATCCAAATAACGGGAACTCCGGCAGCACGTGCTTTAGCGACTGCGGTGTTGATATTGGCAACTATCTCATCGCGCTTATATGCATCAGGAACAACGTCATTTTGTACATCAATTACTAGTAGCGCTGATTTATCGCGGCCGGATATTGAACTCATGGCGCAATATTACTCTACTGTCGCAGTCAAGAGTGGTACAAAACTTTCAACATCCGTTGCTCCGCCGTGGTGACCAACCATTGCACTTTCTTGTTTTTCACGTTCGGCTTCGATCAAGATCATCTCTCCGTGGGCAATTGCAATTACATCGCCCATGCGATCAGCGGCATCGAGTGAAACTTCGCCGCCAAATAAACCGGCAGCGATCGCATCGCTGCGTAGATAAATAGTGGCCTTCTCCCCCAAAAATTCTTCCCAGCGAGATGCCACTTCCTTATGTGCGTTGAGTGGTGCACCTTCTGCCAGATAAAGATGACGTGCACGTGGTTCGCCGGCGATAGTTGCGATATCAATTGCTAAGTCATTGTCTTGACCGATAACTATCTTTTCGCCAACGTTGATCATGCCGTGATCGGCAGTTAACCAAATTCTGGTTTTACGTGGAAGTTTGTTAAGTAGCGTCGCGACTAGTTGATCGATAGCTACAAGAGCGGCCAGCCACTTATCTGAACCTACGCCATCGCTGTGGCCAGCAACATCTAGCTCATTTACATATAGATAAACAAAGGATGGTGAAGTGCTAAGTGCTTGTACCGTCTCGGTTACGAGATCTTCATGGATATTTGCACCGCGATAATTGGCACCGCGAAAGACTGCCCGGGTAAAGCCAGTATCTTCATAACGCTTTGCGGCTACGTGAGTGACGCTGATATCGGCGGCGGTTGCGCGCTCAAAGAGAGTTGGTACAGGTTGCCAAATTGCTGGGTCAACGCGTTCATCCCATTTAAGCGAGTTAAGAATTCGACCACCACTTCGTGGAACTTGCACGGTGTATCCGAGCATTCCGTGAGTTCCAGGATTTACACCGGTTGTAAGCGTTGCCAAACTTGTGGCAGTGGTAGATGGAAAAGATGTTCGAACCGCGCCATGGCGAATAAGTGATGAAAGAGTTGGAATGTAACTGGCGAATTTTTCTACGGCGTTTGCACCCAAGCCATCAACAAGAAAGAGAAGTTCGCGGCCGCTGGGGCTAGCACCACAATTTATTTGATCGCTGGCATCAGCTAAACCCAGGCTGGCAAAGAGCGAAGGCGTGATTTGCGAGAGATGCACAGAGGTATCTTCTCACGGGTAAGGTTGGGCTTATGAGCCACCGCATGCCATTTACGCCATCTCCAGAAGTTGCAGCAGCCCTTGCAGAAGGCAAACCACTAGTTGCACTCGAATCAACGATCATCAGCCATGGCTTGCCACGTCCGCAGAATTTGGAAGTTGCACGTGAAGTCGAAGATATCGTTCGCGATCACGGTGCGGTTCCAGCAACGATTGCAGTTATCGATGGCGTTGTTCATATTGGTTTAACTGATGGCCAGCTAAAAGAGATTGCCAACCGCGATGACATAGCAAAGGCATCCAGCCGCGACTTAGCAATAATCGCAGCAACCGGAAAGAGCGCGGCAACAACAGTTGCAGCAACTGCGCACCTAGCAGCACTTGCCGGAATCCGCGTCTTTGCAACGGGTGGTCTTGGTGGAGTACACCGCGATGCCAACGAAACTTTTGATGAATCCGCGGATTTAACTGCGCTTTCACAACTAGATATGACTGTGGTTTGCGCAGGAGTGAAATCAATTCTCGATGTCGCAGCAACCCTAGAGCGACTCGAAACTTTGGCAATAGGAGTTGTTGGCTATAAGACCACCGCTTTCCCAGGTTTTTACTTAACTGATTCAGGATTTACGATCGAACATCGCGTAGAAAGCGCTGCGGAGATTGCCAAGATTATTCATTCTCGTGAAGCGCTTAAGACCAATAAGAGCGCGCTAGTGGTTGCAAATCCCGTTAAGCACGAGATGGATCGCAAGCGCCATGATGCAATTTTAAAGAGCGGCCTAGCGGGTGCGCGTAAGGCGGGAATTATCGGCAAGGCCGTTACTCCGTTCTTGCTTGAGCACTTCCACACCGCAAGCGAAGGCGAATCACTTTCGGTGAATATTGAAATCATTAAATCTAACTCAGCCCTAGCCGCTGATATAGCCGTTGCCAAGCAGCACCAGTAAACAAAGTAGATATGACTATTAACGTTTTGTGTATCGGCGATGTGATGCTTGATGTCATCGCGCGCATAAACGTTGCTCCACAAAAGATTAATTACGGCAGTGATACTGCAAGCCGCATCAGCACCAGCAGCGGAGGCGCAGCCGGAAACGTTGCAGCTTGGCTTACTCGCACCGATGCGCGCAGCACAATCGTTAGCCACGTCGGTGACGACCCCGCGGGCTCTGCAATCGTTGCCGAATTTGATGCCCTTGGCGTTAGCCACGGAAATTTAGTTATTCCAGGTGAAACATCTGGAGTTGTTGTAGTTCTCGTTGACTCATCTGGTGAGCGCACGATGTTTCCGGATAAGGGCGCTAATTCGCGTCTGACTGCGGCAGACCTCCCCGATCTCAGCGCATTTCAAGCCGTTTACATCTCGGGTTACGCACTTCTTAATCCATTGGCACGCGATGGCGTCTTAGCGATGATTGAAAAGATTAAGGCCGATGGCTTGCCAATCTACTTCGATCCCGCATCGGTAGGTTCCATGAAAGATGTAACCGATAAAGAACTACATACCTGGTTTGCGATGATGGATATTCTCTTCTTAAATGAAGAAGAATCAATTTACTTAACTGGATCTGTCGATATTGAACGCGCACTTGATTATCTGCTCGACTTCTCTCAAGTTGTTGTCATCAAACGCGGATCTGCTGGTGCGATTGCCAAGTCACGTGGCTTTGATTCGATCAGCCTTCCTGCGGTCGCGACATCTGTTGTCGATACAACTGGAGCCGGAGATAGTTTCGCCGCTGGATTTATCGCATCTTTTTCCAAGAACCATGATTTAACTGCCGCTTTACAGGCAGGTGGAGAGTTAGCAGCGGGTTGTGTTGCAATCGTCGGCGGCAGACCGCGTGTAGGTACCGCGATTTAGCCAGTTATCTTGGCAGAATGCGCGCATGGCAACAGCAAAGAAGGCCGCATCATCGACCAAGGCGAAGAAGCCCGTTGGTCCAAAGCCCGGTGAATATCCCGGCAAAATCGTTGATATCGATGTTTCATCTGAAATGTCAGAATCATTTCTCGAATATGCATACTCAGTTATTTACTCACGCGCACTGCCTGATGCGCGCGATGGTTTAAAGCCAGTTCACCGCCGCATCTTGCATCAGATGGCCGATATGGGTCTTCGCCCAGAGCGCGGACATGTAAAGAGCGCACGTGTTGTCGGTGAAGTAATGGGTAAGTTGCACCCGCACGGTGACTCAGCGATTTACGATGCACTTGTTCGTATGGCGCAATCATTTTCAATGCAGGTTCCACTAATCGATGGCCACGGAAACTTTGGTTCACTAGATTCCGGTCCTGCAGCAATGCGTTACACCGAAGCTCGTCTAGCTAACGCTGCAATGGCGATGGTCGCTGAAGCCGATGAAGACACCGTTGATTTCGGTCCAAATTACGACGGCCAATTGCTTGAGCCACTTGTTCTTCCTGCGGCGTATCCAAACCTTTTGGTAAATGGTGGTTCAGGTATCGCAGTTGGTATGGCGACAAATATGGCGCCACACAACCTAGGCGAAGTTATCGCTGCCACTAAGTTCTTAATCGATAACCCAAAGGCGACGCTAAATCAGTTGATGAAGCACATCCCTGGACCAGACTTTCCAACTGGCGGAGAACTCGTTGGCGCAGAAGGTGTACGCGAGGCATATGCCACCGGTAAGGGTTCATTTAAGGTGCGCGCATCTGTTGAGATCAGCAAAGTTACCTCTCGCAAGATGGGTATCACCATTAAAGAGCTGCCATTTAACATCGGTCCAGAAAAAGTGGTTGAACGAATTGCCGACCTGGCTAAGGCAAAGAAGATTCAAGGTATATCTGACATCATCGATTTAACAGATGGCCAGACGGGCACCAACGTAGTTATCGAGCTAAAGAACGGCTTCGAACCAGAAGCAGTTCTTGAACAGCTCTATAAGTTAACTCCGATGGAAGATGCCTTTGCCATCAACGCAGTGGCACTTGTTAAGGGACGCCCACAAACTCTTGGTCTTAAGGAATTACTACAAGTCTTCATCGATCACCGCATCGAAGTTGTACGTCGCCGCTCTGAATATCGCAAAGCCAAGGCGGAAGGTCGCCTATCAATGGTCGATGGTCTGCTTAAGGCGATTATTGATATCGATAAGGTAATCAAGATTATTCGCGGTAGCGATGATGCAGCAGCTGCTAAAGATAAGTTGATCAAAGACTTTAAATTAAATGACGAACAAGCAACTTATATCCTCGATATGCCACTTCGTCGCTTGACCAAGATGAGCAAACTCGAACTTGAGACTGAACAGAAAGAACTCAAAACAACTATCGCCGCGCTTAGCGCTCTTCTAAAATCTGAAGAAAATATCAAGACGCAGGTTGCAACTGAGCTAACTGCAGTCGGAAAAGCATTTGCCACCCCTCGTCGCACACGAATTGGCGCTGCTTAATTTCGTTTAACTTCTGCCCTGTGGGAGACTTCGTCAAATGATCTCTACAAGTGCTCTTGAACTACGCGCAGGCGCGCGACTTCTGGTCTCAGGAGTAAATGTTCGCATCAACCATGGAGATCGCATCGGTTTCGTTGGACGCAATGGCGCAGGAAAATCAACGCTCGCCAAAGTTCTAGCAGGAGAAACACTTCCCGCAGGTGGCGCAGTACAACGCACCGGCAAGATTGGTTATCTGCCACAAGATCCCCGCACTGGCGAAGATCAAGGCACTGTTATTGAACGAATTTTATCGGCGCGTGGCTTAGATCAAATCGCAGCACGTATGACCCAAGTTGAAGAAGAGATGGCAACCACTGAAGGTGAAGCTCTCGAAAAGGCGATGGACCGATACTCACGCGTTGATGCAGAGTTCCAAGCAGCCGGTGGTTATGCCGCAACTTCTGAAGCCGAAGCAATTGCGACGTCACTCGGCGTCTCTGAAGCTGTATTTGGTAATCAACTCGACACGCTTTCAGGTGGTCAACGCCGTCGCATCGAATTAGCCCGCATTCTCTTCTCGGGCGCAGAAACTTTGCTCCTAGATGAGCCAACGAACCACTTAGATGCCGACTCAATCATCTGGCTACGCAATTACTTAAGCACTTACTCGGGTGGCTTGGTAATCATCTCCCATGATGTGAACTTGATCGAACAAGTTGTAAATAAGGTCTTCTACATTGATGGAAACCGTAACGTTATCGATGTTTACAACTTGGGCTGGCGACAATACCTATTACAGCGCGAGCAAGATGAACATCGCCGTAAGAAAGAGCGCGCCAACGCCGAAAAGAAAGCTGAAATCTTGCAGAAGCAGGGCGAGAAAATGCGCGCTAAAGCTTCTAAGGCAACAGCCGCTCAAGGCATGTTGCGTCGCGCTGAAAAACTTCGTTCATCTCTCGATGATGTTCGCGTTAAAGATAAGGTCGCAAAACTTCGCTTCCCAACCCCAGCTCCTTGCGGAAAGACTCCCCTATCTGGCGAAGAACTTTCTAAGAACTACGGTTCTCTTGAAATCTTTACTGACGTATCTTGCGTTATTGATAAGGGCTCACGCGTTGTTATCTTGGGGCTTAACGGTGCCGGCAAGACAACTCTTCTAAAGATCCTGGCGAATCAACTCGAATCCGATACCGGTCACGTTGAACATGGCCACGGCTTAAAACTTGGTTACTACGCCCAGGAACACGAAATGCTTGATTTCGAACGCACGATCTTGGAAAACATGATGTCTTCTAAAGATGATCTACGCGAACCAGAAGCCCGTAACGTTCTTGGTTCATTCTTATTCGTAGGCGATGATGTTCATAAGCCGGTTAAGGTCTTATCCGGTGGAGAAAGAACTCGCCTTGCTCTTGCAACGCTCGTTGTTTCCGCGGCAAACGTACTTCTGCTCGATGAGCCAACGAACAACTTAGATCCTGCTTCCCGTGAAGAAATTCTAGGCGCGCTAACTGAGTACCAAGGCGCAGTAGTTATGGTTTCTCACGATGAAGGCGCCGTGCAGGCCCTAAAGCCTGAGCGTGTGATCTTGCTGCCTGATGGCGATGAAGATATTTGGAAAGACGAGTACTTCGATCTAGTTTCTATTGACTAAAAACCTGATTAAAACTGATTAAAGCCAATTAAGTTAAGCGTCAATCCGATCGCGATCGATTTCAGCAGTTGAGATAAATTCTTTACGTGGGGCCACGTCATTACCCATGAGAAGTTCGAACATTGACTCTGCCGCTGCGGCATCAGAGATGGTTATGCGGCGTAAGGTGCGGGCATCTGGATCCATTGTGGTCTCGCGAAGCTGATCAGCATCCATTTCGCCAAGGCCTTTGTAGCGCTGAATTGGTTCTTTCCACTTCTTGCCGGCCTTCTTCAAATCTGCGGTGACCTTCTTCATCTCATCATCTGAGTAGGTGTAGATGTACTCGCCCTTTTTGCCGCCACTGCCCATAAGTTCGATGCGGTGAAGTGGTGGAATCGCAGCAAAGACGCGACCGTCATCGATCATCGGCTTCATGTAGCGATACAAAAGTGTAAGCAGCAAGCAACGAATATGCGCGCCGTCAACGTCCGCATCAGACATCAAGATGATGCGGCCGTAGCGCGCATCGGAGAGTTCGAAGGATTTTCCAGAACCAGCGCCGATTACCTGGATGATCGATGCGCATTCGGAGTTATCAAGCATCTGTGAAAGTGATGCTTTCTGTACGTTAAGGATCTTGCCACGAATTGGCAGGATCGCTTGGAATTCAGAGTTACGCGCTGCCTTGGTTGTGCCAAGTGCTGAGTCACCTTCAACGATGAGAAGTTCAGTACGAGTTACATCTTCAGAACGGCAATCAGAGAGCTTGGTTGGAAGCGCAGATGATTCAAGGGCGTTCTTACGGCGCTGTAGATCTTTATGTGTACGCGCTGAAATACGTGTGCGTGATGCGGCAGCGACTTTCTCGAGAATCAAACGGCCATTGGCCTTATCGATACGACGAGTTGTGTTAAAGAATTCTTTCATCTTGTCGGCAACTACTGCAGAGACGATACGAGTTGCAGCTGCTGTTCCGAGAACTTCTTTTGTCTGTCCTTCGAACTGTGGTTCAGACATACGCACCGTGATTACAGCGGTGAGGCCTTCCATGATGTCATCTTTAATTACATCGGCTTCATTCTTCTTCAGAGTGCCGGTGCTGCGAAGTGATTCGTTAAATGCTTTGGTGATCGCGCGCTCAAATCCTAGAACGTGGGTTCCGCCCTTTGGGGTAGAGATGATATTTACGAATGAATGAACGGTGGCATCAAAGCCATCGCCCCATTTCATCGCAATATCTACTTCCATATCGCGTTCTACTTCAGTTGAAACCATATGGCCTTTATCGTCAAGGACAGGAACAGTCTCTTGGTAATGGCCGGTACCGTAAATGCGAATTACTTCACCAACTGGTTGATCAGGCTGTAAGAATTCGCAGAACTCGGAGATTCCGCCCTTGTGGTAAAAAGTTTGAGTTGTTACAGCTTTGGTGCGATTGTCATTAACGATCAACGTTAAGCCTGGAACCAAGAATGAGGTCTGACGTGCGCGAGCGTAGACTTCTTCGATATCAAGGGAAGCCTCCTTCAGGAAGATCTGGCGATCTGCCCACCACTTGATACGTGTACCCGTAACTTTTGCGGAAACTTTTCCAATTGTGCGAAGGCCCGATTGCGGTGTGAACTCTGCCTTTGGTCCTTCGCCTTCGAAGATGCCGGCGACGCCACGCTTAAATGACATCCAGTAAATCTTGCCGTTGCGATCTACTTCTGCATCAAGGCGTTCAGCAAGTGCGTTTACAACTGATGCGCCCACACCGTGGAGACCGCCGGATGCTGCATATGAACCGCCACCAAACTTTCCACCAGCATGTAACTTGGTAAGAACAACTTCAACGCCCGTTAGCCCAGTCTTTGGCTCTTTATCTACCGGAATACCGCGGCCATCGTCGTGGACTTCAACTGATCCATCTGCTTCTAGATTAATTTCAATTTTCTTACAGTGTCCGGCAAGTGACTCATCAACTGAGTTATCGATAATTTCCCAGAGACAGTGCATGAGCCCGCGTGAATCGGTAGAACCGATATACATACCTGGACGTTTACGTACCGCATCAAGGCCTTCCAGAACTGCGAGATCTTTGGCGGTATAGGAATCTTCGGCGTCGCCAAGAGCGGTGAGATCTAACTGATCCCCAGCGTCATTTGATTTCTTGGTGGCCACGGAGGCAAAGGTTATCGGCGTAGTTGCAAAGATCTCGCGCTAACGCGCCGAATTAGTCTCAAATATTGGTAATTTCCCTATATCTAGGGGAATACGGTGAATTGCAACGCAAAAGTAACAATATTTCTCCATTTATTTCCTGCGGGGAATAAAGAGACATGGTTTGATGTTCCATAAGAAGTACCACTTCCCACCTAAATGAACGGAGAGCGCGATGACCGAGCAAGTAATCCTCGAATCCACACCTCTTAATGCACTTGATCGTTGCGATCGTTGTGGCGCTCAAGCATATGTGCGAGCAACCCTCGCAACAGGTGGAGAGTTAATGTTCTGTGCACATCACGGCAAGGAATACGCCGAAAAGCTTAAGGCTGTGGCTGTTGCGATTCAGGATGAATCAGAACGTCTGGTTGAATCAAAGAACTAGGATATTTATTCAAAGAAAAACCCTTGGGCTATATTTGGCCCAGGGGTTTTGCTTTTAACTCTTAATCAACATCCTGGCGGTAGGACTAATTATTTTTTATTTTGATTGTATTTGGTGGGACTAGATGGAAAAATCAACATAATAATATTGTAGATGGGAATTAATAAGTACCAACCGCGGTGGTCCACATCGTGCATACGTCGAATAGCACATGTAATCGTTGGAATGAAGAGAAAGAGATTCCAGATTGATCCTAAGTAATCACCAGGTATTAGACCATCTAATAATCCAACGGCAAAAGCGGTAATCCAGGTGAAGAGGACAAAGAGCCAGAACTCAGACCGTGTCGCTTTACCCTTGTAATCAAAGTAGCGACCCAAAGTATTTATTGGAGATTGAATAAAGTTAGGCATAGGGCGCATTGTATAACTCCAAATTCAACTTGATTGGTCAACTTTTCTGTGGACTTCACTCATTTGTCTTTTTGCTTAATTTGCACTTAAAGCGCCCTTTGCTGCCGCCTTTGCATCACGTGCCGTTGTGGCCGACCGCGCGGCCATCGCAGCCGATTTGGCAGCGCTGCCATCAACGCGAGATAAGAGGTCAGTCACTGCTGCAACCGAACTTGGTGATGCGCTTACTGAATCAAATCCTAGCCCGGCCATCACAACAGCAAGCAGTGGATCAGATGCCGCTTCACCACAGACTCCAACTTTGATACCTGCTAACGCAGCATCACTTGCAATCATTTCTAAAGTTGAAAGCAGAGCTGGTTGCCAAGGATTCAATAAAGCAGCAACCCCTGAATTAACGCGATCTGCAGCAAACAAATATTGCGAAAGATCATTTGTACCAACACTTAAGAAATCAACGACACCTTTTAACTGCGGTATCACACGGGTTATCGCTGGAATTTCGATCATTATGCCAACGCGTGTAAATCCAGCGGCACGCGCATCTTTGGAAAATACTTCGGCTTCTTCAACTGTGGCGATCATGGGCGCCATTACAGATACATCTATTTTCTTTCCCGCAGATTTAACTGCTTCTGCCGCCGCATTTATGGCGTGTAATTGATCTTCATAAAACTTAGGCGCAACCGCTGCCACGCGTTGTCCGCGCACACCCAGCGCTGGGTTTTCTTCCTGGCCAATTCTCAAAAAAGCAATTGGTTTATCGCTACCGGCATCAAGTGTGCGCACGATGATTTCGCCATCTGGCCCGGCAGCTAAAACCTGTGCATATAGAGTCTGTTGTTCAGCGCGAGTTGGCGCAACTTTGTTATTCAAAAAGAATAACTCCGTGCGCAATAGCCCAACACCGCTAGCTGATTTAACTTGAGCAGCATCCGCAATCGAGCCAACATTGGCCATCACTGGAATCAAGGCCGCGCCAAGATCGGGGCGAATTGCCCACCAATCGCCATCGCTTTCTGCAAGTGATCCATTGATTATTACTTGCGATGCATCTGGGTCGATGACCACCATTTGTCCATTAACTAAGCCATCGGCACCAGCGCAAGCGACAACTGCCGGAATACCTCGCGAGCGACAGACAATTGCGGTGTGTGATGTCGGTCCCCCGCCTTTAGTAACAACGCCAACGACCACATCAGTAAATGCGATTGTGTCCATCGGGGTTAAATCATCGGCAACGACGATAAAACTTCCAGTGGTCGGCAATACCGTTTCATCACTTTCACCGCTCATCCATTGAATTAAGCGATAAACAATCTCATCCAGATCAGCAACTCGTTCTCCAAATTCGCCACCAGCGCCTTCAAGCAGCGATTTAAATTCTCCCATCGCAAGTTGTAGCCCAGATGGCGCATCCCAACCTTGTTCGCAGAATCCTTTCGCCATATCAGCAAGCTCTGGATCAGTTGCAAAGGCACATTGCGCTTCCAATATCTCGCGCAGCTCTTGATTGCCAGCCGCTTTGATCTTGGCCGCATATTGGTTCTCTAAATTAGCGATCGCTTTACTTAAAGTATTTACTTCAACTTCCGCACCCAGTGAGCTCTTGGCCATTGCCGCAAGTGGATGGCGCGCAGACCAACGCAGAACTTCAGCACGCACCGCACGGGTGCCTACACCGATGCCCTCGAGGGTGCGCAAGGTCTCCATATGCAAACGCTACTCGGTAATTGTGGCTACGAGTTTTTCAAAAAGTTCGTTGGCGGCCGCCTCATCATCGGTAGCAAAGGCGATATTTAAGGTATCTCCTTCGTGAGCCTTCAAAGTTAAGAGTCGAAGCGGGCTATTGGCTTTGACCAACGGCGCACCTGGTTTTCCAACAGTGACTTCAAATGGCGCAGCCTTAGCGATCGCCGAAAATTCATTGGCCGGGCGCGCATGCAAGCCCACCTTTACCGTGATCACACACTCTTTGATAATCATGGATTAACCACAACTTTTATCGCATCACCACTTAAAACCGCATCAATAGCGCTCTGCACATCTTCTAACTTCACTTTGTGGGTAATTAAATCAGAGACCTTGACTTCACCCGATGCGATCATATTTAGCGCATCTAAATTCTGTTGTGGGCTTGATCCATTTGCACCGAATAAAGTCACTTCCTTGTAATGCACGATATTGGCATCGCAATTGATAAACGGTGCATCCTTTGGCAGACCACCAAAGAAGGAAACTTTTCCACCAGGTGCCACCATAGATATCGCTTGTTCTTGTGCCTTGGCGGCAGGTGCTGCGGTGATAATGATGCTCGGACCGTGTCCATCGGTAACTTTAAGGATTTCCTCTTCTAACTGAACTTTTGACATATCAAAGGCGGCATCTGGCTTTACAACCTTTGCTGACATTTCCAAACGACCGCCGTTGATATCGGCAAGAAATACCTTAGATGCGCCAAGTGCGCGGGCTACGCGAACATGCAAGCAACCAATTGGACCAGCGCCCATCACAAGGACGGTGTCGCCTTTTTGCACATTCAAAATTCGTTGCGCATTTAGCACACAGGCCAGCGGCTCAGTCACGGCTGCTTCATCGTATGAAACATTTGCCGGGATTTTATTAACTCCATTGACGCGAATCACTTCATCTGGAATCACCATGAATTCAGCAAAGCCACCCGGGAATTGATATCCCATTGATAATTGATTGCCGCAGATCGTCATTCTTCCCCCTAGGCATAGCCAACAGGTTCCGCAAGGTATCGCTGCAATTACTTGCACGCGATCCCTAATTGAATAACCCGTAACATCGCTGCCAACAGAGACAATCTCACCTGCAATTTCGTGGCCAATTATCTGCGGTGGCTTTAAGCGTGGATGTCCGTGGTTGTAAATCTTGGCATCTGTTCCACATGTTGCACAGCTATGAACCCGGATCAAAATCTCTTTTGCACCTTCTTTAGGAGTTGGCAAATCGATGACCTTCAAATCCTGGGGACCGCTGTAGAGCGCTGCTTTCATGGCAATTTCCTCTTTCATCAATACAAAACTGGATGGGCTAAATACTACTTGGGTTTAATATCTCTAAAACTTGTGATCTGTCTGTTGTATTGAGCAATATTTCAAACTTCTCATCATCGAGTAGCGCCTCGGCTAAGTTGCCGATAATTTCTACGTGCTCATCGCCTTGTGCGGCGATACCAATACAGAGTTTAACTTCTTCGTCATCCCAGATAAATGGCTTTATAAATCGAATGAAAACTATCTGTCCAAAATTTACATACTTTCTAGATTCATCTGTGCCGTGTGGCATAGCAACTGCGTTACCTAAATATGAGGATGCGATCTGTTCACGCTCCCACATCGCACTGGCATACTCTTGTGAAGCTGCACCTAACTTAACAAATTGTTCCCCACACAGCGCTACAGCCTCCCCTTTCGAAGAGGCTGTAGCACCGAAGTGGATTCCGGCTTGCGTTAAAAGGTTAGGCATCGCAACCTGTCAGGTAATTACTCATGTGAGATTGTTCCGTCACCCTGTATTGCAGCAACAACTGATGCAATAGCTGGATCTCCCAGAAACATGTCGAACGCTATGACAACTTTATCTGGAACAGCTTGCCGAGCCCTACCCGCTAGCCCACGGTGACAGAGGATCAGGTCGGCGCCCATTGCTTCAAGTTGATTTACAGGTGAGTGCTTAACAGCGATACCAAGTGGCTTTAATTGCTTAGCCAATTGATTTGCAACCATCACGCTTGAACCCATTCCTGCTTCACAGGCAATCACAACGAGCTTTACATCAGAACCGGAAATGCTGGGCATTTTTTATCCGTTCTTCAATGAATCTTTACGAGCCTTCGCTGCATCAAGGTCATCGTTATTTGAGCTATCGGTCTTTAGTAAGAACCAAGCAGCTGCAAATGCGACGGCCGCAGATACTGCGATCGCAAGTAGTACTTTGAAGGTGTCACCCTTAGGGGTAACTACCATGTAAGCGAAAATTGATCCTGGAGATGGTGTTGCAGTTAGACCGTTATCAAGTAGAACGTTCATTGCAACTCCAGATGCTCCACCAGCAATAGCTGCGAGGATCAAACGTGGCTTCATGAGAATGTAAGGGAAATAAATTTCATGAATTCCACCTAAGAAGTGGATGATGATTGCGCCTGGGACTGACCCGCGCACAATGCGTGGTCCAACCAACCAGAATGCAAGCAATACACCAAGGCCAGGACCTGGGTTGGTTTCAAGCATGAAGAGAATTGACTTTCCAGTCTCTTTTGCTTCAGCAACACCTAGAGGCCCAAGCACGCCATGGTTTATGGCGTTGTTGAGGAAGAGAACCTTTGCGGGTTCAATAATTACTGATGCAATCGGAAGCAAGTTGTTGTCAACAAGTGACTGAATACCGTTTCCGAGAACATCGCTTATGTTGCGAACAACCGGTCCGATTGCCTTGAAGCCAACCATTGCCATTCCAAGACCAGTGATACCAAGGCTGAAGTTGCTAATAAGCATCTCAAAGCCGACAGGAACCTTAGGATCTAGAACTGCATCGATCTTCTTCAATACCCACGCTGCTGCTGGTCCAATAATCATGGCACCAAGGAACATTGGGATATCAGTACCGACGATTACACCAACAGTTGCAACAGCACCAATTACGGCACCGCGTTGACCATGAACCATACGACCACCAGTTAAACCAATAAGAATTGGCAACAAGTTAACGATCATTGGTCCAACCATCTTGGCGTAATCCTCGTTAGGAATCCACCCTGTTGGAATAAAGAGAGCGGTTAGAAGACCCCAAGCAATGAATGCTCCAATATTTGGAATCACCATTCCCGCGAGGTTTCCACCGATCTTTTGTAGCTGTGAGCGCCAACCCGAATGGGAATTCGCGCTTCCTATGTAATTGGTCATACCTTTAGTCCTCCTCTTGTACAAGAGATGCCAGACGAGTTCTGGCATTCAGATCAGCAATGGGGTGCCTATCTGAATTCTGATTGACGTCAGCTGTGAAGTTGATCTTGATCAAGGGACGCCTCCTTCGGATTTATTTGTGAAATAAGGTCCAATGAAATTTCGTTTAGTGCAGATGTAATTCCAGTTCCGCGAGATTTAATCGCCGCAGCCGACCAAGCAACGCCAGTTGCAAGGGCTTTAATCGGACCACTTTTATAGTTGCCGATAAATCCAGCAAGTAACGCATCGCCTGCTCCCACCGTGTTTGTTGCTTCTATTTTTTCGGCATTGGCCCGGAATAGATATTCACCATTCCAAAATAGACTTCCTTTTTCACCCAGAGACAGAAGAACGTTTTGGGCACCCATTCCAACCATCTCAATACAGGCACTAACAGCATCTGCCATCGTTGAAATCGCAGATTCAATTAAATTCTCAGCTTCTTCTTGATTTGGCTTAATTAAGAAAGGTTTCGCAGCAACTGCAGCGCGCAATACCTCACCGCTGCAATCAACTACCACCTTTGTGCGGTTTACATTGTCAGAAACAAGTTTGGCAAGCCATGCTGGATCAAGTTCTGCAGGCAGCGATCCACCAATCACCGCAAATTCGCTACGGCGGGCTCGCAATTTAAACCTTCCCGCAATTCTCTTCGCTTCCGCCGAAGTCCACGGAGAAGATTCGGCGTTCACTTTAGTAGTCAACCCCTCATGTAATAAAGAGACGTTGAAGCGAAGAGGTGATCCGATCGGCAAAATCTCTAAACGCAAATTCTCTGACTCTGCCGCATTTAAGAAAAAATCACCATTTACCTTCGCCATGGGTACAAGGGCGATGTTATTAACCTTCATCAAAGTCAAAACTCGTGAAACATTTACGCCTTTACCACCTGCGTGCAATCCAAAACTAACCGCACGATTGACTGCACCCGGCTTCAGATTTGAAAGTCCATAATCAAAATCAATTGATGGGCTGGGGGTCAAGGTAGTTATCACGCCAACACCACTTCAATCCCTGATTTTTCCATCTCTTGAACTGAAGAATTATCAGCGCCAATATCGGTGATAATTCGATCAATTTCACTTAACTTGGCAAATCGAGTAGCAAACGACTTTCCGAATTTGCTGCTATCTACCATCAAAATAGTTTCACGAGCGTGAGCGATCATTTTGCGCTTGACGGCAGACTCATCAGAATCAGGGGTCGTAAACCCAATATTTACATCCACCCCATTTGTACCAAGGAATGCGATATCGGCATGTAAATTCTCCATGGCATTTAACGCTAGATCTCCAACTGCACTGAGAGTGATTGGGCGAATACGGCCACTTAGTAAAATCACATTCGTCGTTGAGTCACCGATATCGGTAGCCAAAATCAAGCTATTGGTGACAACAGTGAGTTCTTTCTTGTCGCGCAGAAATGGAAATAGAAATTCTGTAGTTGTTCCAGCATCAACAAAGATGGTTCCGGATTCCGGCAAACACTGCACCGCCACTGCAGCGATCTTCTGTTTAACTTCGCTATTTAGCGAGCGCCGCTCTGCAACTGAATACTCTCTTGAGAAGCGGTCTAGGGCGATCGCCCCACCGTGAACCCGGCGCATCAAACCGCGCCGCTGTAAAACTTCCAAATCTCGCCGGATAGTTTCAACTGCTACCGAAAATGCACTGGCAGCATTAACCACATCGACTCGGCCATCTTTCTGGGCCAATTCAACGATCGCCATGCGTCGTTCTTCAGTTAACAAGTAAGGATCTCCCTTGGCAGTGCCGTGAGCGATCAGGTGGGGAGTGCCCGATATTGCCCGTTTCGACAAAGAGTAAGGGGGTAAACAGGCATAAAGCAATAGCCTAAGCGTAGTTTGAACCTCGGCGTGTCGTCTCCGTCACATTAATCGAAGGTGAAGCGATGATTTCTCTTGCTTGAATCGATCAATTAACCAACTTCTTCAGGAAGACTTAGAAAGACCCTTGTGCGATCCGTCGCATAGGGGTTTTTCTTTTGATTGACCACATCCGCAGAACTTTGGATTCTCTAAAGTCTCGATAACGTTTCCATCGGCATCTACGCGATCAACAACTCCGGTAAAGCGGATAGATCCGCTCTTCGGATTGATAAATACCGTTGGCTTATCCATGAATTAATACCTGCTTTTTCCTTTTTTAATCTAGTTTTAATCTAGTTTTAATCTAGATAATCGCGAAGTGATTGCGAACGAGATGGGTGGCGCAACTTCGACATTGTCTTTGATTCAATCTGGCGGATACGTTCGCGAGTTACCCCGTGAACCTTGCCGATCTCATCGAGTGTCTTTGGCTGACCATCTGTGAGGCCATAGCGCGCCTTGATTACATCTGCTTCACGGTTGGTGAGGCCACCAAGGACCTGCATCAACTGCTCTTGCAGGATTGTGAACGTTACAGATTCTTCAGGCTTAACTGCTTCAGAGTCTTCAATGAGATCTCCGAATTCAGAATCTCCTTCTTCACCGAGTGGTGTGTGAAGTGAAATTGGTTCACGGCCGTACTTCTGAACTTCAACAACCTTTTCAGGAGTCATATCAAGTTCTTTAGCAAGCTCTTCTGGTGTCGGTTCGCGGCCGAGGTCTTGCAACATCTGGCGCTGAACACGAGCCAACTTGTTGATGACTTCAACCATGTGAACCGGAATACGGATTGTGCGAGCCTGATCTGCCATCGCGCGAGTGATCGCCTGACGGATCCACCAAGTTGCATAGGTAGAGAACTTGTAACCCTTTGTGTAGTCGAACTTTTCAACTGCACGGATAAGTCCGAGGTTTCCTTCTTGAATCAAGTCAAGGAACAACATTCCGCGACCGGTGTAACGCTTTGCAAGAGAAACAACGAGACGAAGGTTTGCTTCAAGCAAGTGGTTCTTCGCGCGCTTGCCATCTTCAACGATCCATTCGAGTTCGCGCTTGAACTTCTTATCAATCTTCTTATCTTCTTTAAGTTTTTCTTCCGCAAAGAGGCCCGCTTCAATACGTGTCGCTAGCTCTACTTCGAGTTCAGCATTTAGAAGTGCCACACGGCCAATCTGCTTTAGGTAATCCTTTACCGGGTCAGCGGTTGCACCAGCAGTCATAACTGTCTGCGCAGGTGCATCATCTTCTTCAGAGGCCTTTAGCGTGAAGGCGTTTTCTTCATTTCCAGAAGCCTCTTCAGCCAGGTTTACAACACGTGGTTGATTAGATTTATCTTCTGCTTCAGTATCGATGATTTCGGCAACTTCAGCGATAAGTGTTTCAACATCTTCCAGTTCTACTTCTTCGACAACGATCTCATTGCCTTCATCATCTAGAACAATCGCAGCCTTAGGAGCCTTACCTTCGCTCTTGGCAGGTGCTGCAGCAACAGGTGCTGGAGGTGGTGCAATAAGTGCTAGCTGAGCCTTAGAAAGAATGCGCGCAGATGTTCCGAGTCCGGCTTTGCGTGCTTTCTCAGAATCAACTGCGATAACTTCATCAAGGTGGCGCGCTTCTTGAGCGAGCGCCAAAAATTCTTTCTTAACCGCTTTGCGATAATTATCGATACCGCTAGCAGCAAGTGTTTCGACGATCTCTTTGTGGCGAGCGACGTCGTTCTTCAAATTTACAAGTTGCTGAACTTCTTTGGCAGATAAATCTTTCTTAAGGGCAACCTTTACTGGCTTTACCGGCTTTACAACTGCCTTCTTTACAGGCTTTGCGGCGACCTTCTTAGCTGGCGCTTTCTTAACAGGTGCCTTCTTAGCAGCAACCTTCTTCGCTGGAGCTTTTTTCGCAACAGCTTTCTTGGCGGGCGCCTTCTTTGCAGACTTCGCCTTGTTTTTGAGCGCACTAAATACAGCCACAATTGTCCTTTGGTTTTTTCGAACTATCTTCGAAACTTTTGTTTCGAACTGCTCGAAGCGATGGCTATATTATACTCAGCGCTTGGCGGATTGCGTCGCCAACTGACTCAGATTCCACCAAAAATCCATCGTGTCCGAAGTCCGATGAGATAGTAATTAGCGGTTGCGCCTTGGGAACGAGCTCGGCAATCTCAACCTGAAGTCGAGGTGGGAAGAGCCGATCGGTATCAATTGAGACCACAACGGCCGGAATCTTGATCGATTCCAGCGCCGCTACGACTCCCCCGCGATCTCGACCGACATCATGGGATGCCATCGCCGAAGTAAGCGAGATATAGGTATTGGCATCAAAGCGTTTGGCCAACTTATCAGCCTGATGATCCAAATATGACTCAACGGCATAGCGCCCGGTGTCATCGCCCTGCATCTGGCGGCCAAAGCGCACATCCATCTCAGATTCGGTGCGATAGGTCAGGTGCGCGATACGTCGGGCTATTCCGAGCCCTTCGATTGGGCCCTTTGCTTGCTGGTAATAATCCCCACCATTGAAATTGGGGTCGCTCTTGATGGCGCGAATCTGAACTGAGAAGCCGCCGATCTGATCTCCGGTTGCAACTGCAGATGAACCGATCGTGCAAATTGCACCGACGCGATTGGGATATTCAATCGCCCATTCCAGCGAGCGCATTCCACCAAGTGATGGACCCACAGCCAACCGATATTTCTTAATTCCAATTGCATCGGTAAATAAAAGTTCTGCGGCAGCCATATCGCGCACCGTGACAACAGGAAAACGCGAACCGTAACGTTTTCCGTCTGGAGCAATGCTCGATGGCCCGGTACTTCCCTGACAACCGCCAATTACATTTGGACAAACGATGAAATATTTATCGGTATCAAAGGGCAGACCCGGGCCAACCATATTTGGCCACCAACTCGTTACATCAGACCAACCAGTCATCGCATGGTTAATTAAAATCGCATTATCTTTTGCAGCGTTTAAGGTGCCCCAGGTTTGGTAGGCGATAGTGATATCTGGCAGCGTCTCGCCGCTTTCGAGTAATAGAAAACCGATCTTTACAAATTTGCGATCGCCGGGATCGTGGCTTTCTAGCCATGCACCTGTAACTGCTGTAGTAATCGAGTTCGACATTTATTTCCTTCACGCACTTGCTTACATCGTGTGATGCAAACCTGGTCGTCACCCGGAGCACCCCACCGCGGTGGAGGGTTGCCGCCTAATCAGCCGGGGCTATCGATTAGAACTCGTGACCTGGCCAAATTCTAACCCAAAAAAGCCCGTGGGTCTTTCGCGCATTCTCTATCTGACTTACCCTAGAACTATGTTGATTGGGGTTGACTGGGGCGGAACCAAGATTGAAATTGTTGCCCTAGAACCCGATGGCACTGAACTAATGCGCATCAGGCGCGATACTCCGCGCGGTGACTATCAGGGCTGCTTGCGGACTATTGCTGAATTGATCGTCGAGATTGAAGAGAAGACTGGGCAGCGCGGTTCAATCGGAATTGGAATTCCTGGTTCTCTCGAACCGATTAGTCGTTTAGGTAAAGGTGGAAGTTCAACCTGGATTAATGGCCAACCCGTTGAAGCCGATCTAAAAAAGGTGATTGGTAGGCCACTTCGTGTTGTAAATGATGCTGATTGTTTTGCATCATCTGAAGCCCGTGATGGAGCTGGCGCCGGTTATGCCGTTGTCTTTGGAGTAATCATTGCCAGCGGTGCAGGAGCAGGTGTTGCGGTAAATATGCGGGCACATCACGGTCCAAATAACAGCGCGGGTGATTGGGGACATAACCCGCTGCCTTTTGCAAATGCCGAAGAACTTCCTGGTGATGATTGTTACTGCGGCAAGACCGGATGTATGGAAACTTGGATCTCGGGCTATAGCTTTTCCAGAGATTATCAACGCCGCGGCGGTGCGGATTTAAAACCTTCAGAAATTATGGAGCGCGCACGTGGTGGAGAAAAAATTGCGATAGCAAACTATGAAAGTTGGATAGACCGTGTAGGGCGTGGACTTTCGGTAGTTGTGAATACGCTAGATCCAGATATTTTTGTTATGGGCGGCGGGATGAGCAATATCGATGAGTTGTATCGTGACCTTCCAGCAAAAATTGGTCAGTACACATTTTCGCCAGTATTTGCGACACCGATCGTTCGCTCAAAACATGGAGATTCGAGTGGCGTCCGCGGTGCTGCTTGGTTATGGCAATAAACATGGGCATTAGACTCCGCTAATGAGCCTTTCGCAAGCAGATATTGATCAACGCCTTGAGTTTGGCAAAGAACTAATAGTTCGAGCCGGCGAACTGGCCATGACATATTGGAAGTCACTTGAAACTTTAGAGGTTAAGAGTAAAGGGCTACAGGACTTTGTAAGCGAAGCCGATTACAACACAGAAGTTTTAATTAAAAGTGCGATCAAGGAACGCTTTCCGGATGATGCATTCTTTGGCGAAGAGACGGGGCCAACGGGTATTCAGGGCGCGCAAGGTATCTGGGTAGTCGACCCAATTGATGGCACGCAACCATTTTTAATGGGAATGACTAGTTGGTGTGTTTCGATCGCCTTTGTTAGCCAATCCCAAATTGAAATTGGCTTGGTTTATAGCCCTGCAGGTAATGAATTCTTCATCGCCCAAAAAGGCAAGGGCGCAACCTTGAATGGCAAAAGGATTCAGGTTCGCGATGCCCAAACATTAAACGATGGCATCGTCAGCGTTGGTTACTCCAACCGCACTTCCCCAGCGCAGTTAATTCATATGATGAAAGGCCTGCTTGAAAACGGCGGCATGTACCACCGAAATGGTTCTGGGGCACTTGGTATTTGTTACGTAGCAAGTGGCGCACTAATTGGTTACATCGAGTATCACATTAACTCATGGGATTGTTTAGCTGCGCTCTTGTTAGTTTCTGAAGCCGGCGGAACAGTCAACGACTTTATTGCCGATAATGGGCTGCACTTGGGCGGAAAGATAATTGCAGCGGCTCCGAAGGTATTTGCTCAATTAGATAGTTTCTTTCCAGCAAAGTAGTCGTCAAAGTCCAAATCCGGGTGGCAGAGTTTCTCCAAATATCCCAGTGCAGACTTTGGGGTGAAGCTCTCGCCGCATTGCGGCAAAGGAAACCGGCGGCCAACCTGCCGTAAAGACGCGACGCAACAGAAGCGCCAGGGAGTATCCATTTACATCTTCTAGTGCGCGATCTAGCGAGCGATGTGCCAGCGCTCCATCTCCGCTTTCATAAGCCAGCGCTGCGCAAAGGGATGCGACCGGTGCAATAAAGCCTTTCGGTGAGATGCGCATCAGGTGGCGCCACATCTGAAAGTAGGTATCAACGCTTTCTTCGTCATGGCTACCCAGGGCAAAGTCGCGCACTTGAATATCACTCAGGCGCCCAATTACTCGCGCAGTTAATTCGAGATCATGACCGATTCGTCCGCTGGCGAATTCGCCAGCTAAATCAATTACCGCAGTTGCTCCATCGCGTTGCTCTTTCGTTAAATCCTGCGCGCTAGCGGAAACTTGAAAACTCTTTACTTGATCTATCCAGCGTTGTTCTTCTGCAACCGGTAGCGATGAAATTGAATCTGTCAGAGCTTGCAGATTGGCAAAGGGCATCGCACGCCCTGCAACTACGTGCTCAACGGCGATCCGCGATCCATCGATCTCGGGGATCCAGTTTCCGTTAGCGGGGCAACAACTCTGATCCTGACATAGAACAGAGCGATAACGCCCGTTTTGAATAAGCAGAGATTCATCGGTTGCAATACCGATTCGGGTTAGCGCCGCACTTGCATCGGTGAGAACTGCTTCCCCATCGCTGCGATCTCTTGGAACATATGCCACTAATAACGCCCCAGTTGCCGAATCTCGCTGCAAATGTGAAGCCAGTAAGTCGTAAGCACCTTCGGGAATATCAATTGGATAATCAATCCGCATCGCCATTCCGACGGCGTTATCTTTAATTGAGACTACAACTAGCGAATCTTCCGGGTGATAACCGATAAGAAAAGGGATTGCGGCAAGTAGGTCATGTGGTGATGTAAGTGTGGTCATCTCTCTCAATTCATAAAGCGGGTTGGAGCTGCCACCACGGTGATAGTCAGCGCTGAAACTTTTTTGATTTGGCCGGTAATGGCGCGTTCAACGGCGTTGTGAGAAAAAGTGCCGTTCCAGGTAGTTGTTAACAGGACTGGATAAATGCCGGGCTGCGAATAAATATGAGTGATCTTGCCTTCAGGAAATGGCCCACCTGGGTCGGATGTTGCCAAGAAAGAACCATCACCGAATGACCACATATATGAAGGGCGCAGAACGACATCGATGGTTTCGCCAATTAAATTAACTTGCGTGCGAAAGACCGATGGCAAGTCGTTCCAGAAATAGACCGGAGTGTGAATTAACGGTTTGAAATTAGGCTGATATGAAATGCCGCCAGTGGGAAGTGACTTACTTAAGCGATCGCTAAGTGATGTTGCTGCAACCACTTTCGGTGCCGCCTTTTTAACTGGCTTCTTTACAGGTTTCGCTGGTGCTTTTTTAACGGGTGCAACCACTTTTGGTTTTACAACTGGCTTTGGTTTGATAACAACTTTTGGTTTAGCAACAACTTTTGGCTTAACAACGCTAGGCTTAACTGTTTTGGGTTTGGTCACCTTGCTTGAACTTGGGCCACTTCCCTTTCGCGCCTCGATTACCAATTGCCCATCTTGGGTATAGACATCAACACAGGCTTTGACGCAATCTGCTGCGTACGAAGTGAGAGTTTGTAGAGAAATTAACAACGCTGTAATCAGAATTAATGGAAGCTTCATCTGCGGGAAGATAGATCTTGCAACTGATAAAAAACGCCTCGCGCCTATTCCATGTGGATAGTTATCGGCTCATATGGAAAGGTAGGAACATGGCTGCGCGCGATGGAGATGGTTGGGTCGAGTGCAGTTGCGGCTCTAAACATTGGGGCTTGCATGGCGCAGCAGGTTTGCTTATCTATCGCGATGGCGCCATCTTGTTACAGCACCGCGCGCCATGGGTTCATAACGGTGACACTTGGGGAATCCCAGGCGGTGCGCGCGATTCACACGAGAGCGTTATCGATGGCGCAATCCGCGAAGCAGTTGAAGAAACCGGAATTGATCCACAGCAGTTAACCCCGCGCCAAACCCATAACGATAATCACGGTAATTGGTCTTATGACACCGTCATCGCTGAGGCAACAAGCGAACTTGTGGCACATGAGTTAAATGATGAATCACATGAAGTTCGTTGGGTCTTATTTGGCGATGTAACCCGATTGCCGCTGCATCCGAGTTTTGCAAAATCTTGGCCGCTTTTATTTGAAAAGTTAGAGTTCCTTATTCAATCTGCGCAATGATTCGCGTACAACTTCGCCATCGCTGGTGCGCCAGAGTGGTGGCATTGAATTAAGCAATACGCTGCCATAGCGCTTGGTAACGATTCGCGAATCTAGAATTGCAACTACCCCGCGATCATCAACGCTGCGGATTAACCGGCCAGTGCCTTGTGCCAATAAGAGCGCTGCACGCGGCAGCGAGACCTGCATAAAGCCACTGCCACCTGCGGCATCTGCCAAAGATGCACGAGCCGACATAACTGGTTCGTCAGGACGTGGAAATGGAATTCGATCGATTGCAACCAAGATGCAAGATGAACCTGGAACATCAACACCCTGCCAGAGCGACATCGTGCCGAGCAGAATTGATGTTTCATCTTTTGCAAAACGTTCAACGAGCGGACCAACTGCATCTCCACGTTTCTGAGTAATGATGGTGATTGGTAACTCTTTTAAGACGTTGCGCAGATGTGCATCAGCTGCTTCAACTCCGCGCCATGAACTAAAGAGCGCCAAGGTGCGCCCGCCTGCCGCATCAATTAGCTCGCCGAGTTCGGTTAAGACTTCAGGACTTGGTCCATCGCGACCTGGTTCAGGTAGGTGCTTTGGCATATATAGAACGCCTTGATTGGCGAAATCAAATGGTGAGCCAACATCGAGCATCTGCACATTTGCCGGATCGATATCGCCATCTTCGCTTTCGGTATCCGCATCAGAACCAACGACGAAACCGATGCTGCGCGCCATTGCATCAAAGCCATTGCCAACTGTGAGCGTTGCAGATGTTGCGATAACAGGAGTCTTGGTTAATAGGTTTGAACGGAGAACCTCGGAGACAGAAAGCGGTGCTAAATGCAGCGTTGAAAAGGTTGGTTCGTACCAGAGCACATGGGTATTGCCCATCTTTAATAATTTGCCACAGGTTGTATTGATCTCAGAGACCGCACCTTTAACGCGCGCACGTTCGGCGATCGCATCAGAATCGATGATGTCATCATCGGCGTTGATAATCTGCACGATCGCTGCAGCCGCATCTTTAACTTTACGGATCGGTGCTTCAAGGGAAGATGGAATTTCTTCAAGCCTGCCTTGTGCGGCAAAGTCACCGCGGATCTGATCTCCGTAATCTGCCATTGCATCGTGAAAGTTGTCGGCAGCCTTGGTAAGCGCATCAGCTAACTTGCCCGGCATATGTTTGCGCGCCATCGCGGCTGCACGAATTACTCGTGCAGAGGTGAGTTCTTCAGTAACTGCTTGCGTGGTGCGATCCATAAATTCGTGGGCTTCATCCAAGATCACCGCATCGCGTTCGGGCAAGATCGGATGCGAATCAACGATCTCGATTGCAAGCAAGGTGTGGTTGGTGACAACAACATCTGCTGTTTGGGCTTTTGCTTTGGCGAGTGCTGCAAAACATTGCGGCCCGTAATTGCAGACATCGGCGCCAACGCATTCGCGTCCAGATAAAGAATTGGCCGCCCAGACTCTGCGATCGACATCAGGTGCATCATCGCGATCACCTGAAACACCAGGAGTCTTTGCCCAAGCATGTAATCGCTTGGCATCTTTTTCTAAATAACTAACTTCTAGCAAAACTTCGCCATCTGGATCTGGTTCATCAGTATTCATCTTCTGCAGGCAGATGTAATTGCCTACGCCTTTATAAATTCCATATGTAATCTCGCGACCTAACTCTTTTTCAAGTGCGGGCACAACTGCAGGTAAATCGCGTTCTACCAATTGACGCTGCAACGCCAAGGTGGCTGTTGCAATCAAAACTTTGCGGCCATGAACAAGTGCTGGAACTAAATACGCTAAAGACTTTCCAGTGCCTGTGCCGGCCTGCACCATTAAGTGGTGGCGATCGGTGAGGGCGTTGGCCACCGCTTCAGCCATTTCGATCTGGCCTTCACGTGGTGATCCTCCAATGGCTGCAACTGCGGCATCGAGTGCCGAACGCACTTTTGCAGAGAGATCACTCATAGGGGCACACTAGCGAAAATCAGTGACAGCGCCCGTGACCAAGCCTTACTTGCTCATATAAGGTTGCGTAAGACCTGGAGGAATAATGAAAATCGCACGTATTGGTGAACTTGGATCTGAACGCCCAGCAGTTATTGATGGTGATAACGCAATCTATGTTGATTCATTTGTCAGCGACTGGGATCGCTCAAATTTAGAAGCTGGTGGTTATCTACGCGTTGCCAACGCTGATTTAAATTCACTCCCTCGAACACCTCTTGCTGGTCTTCGCTACGGCGCAGTTATCAACAAACCAACCAAGATTATTTGTGTCGGCCTAAATTATTTGGCGCACATTAAAGAGGCGGGCTTTGATACTCCCCCAGAACCTGTGATCTTTATGAAGGCTCCTGATTCAATTACCGGTCCAAATGATGATGTTGTTATTCCACCAAATAGTGCGGCTACAGATTACGAAGTTGAGTTAGCAATTGTTATTGGCAAGTCCGCGCTTTATCTACACTCTCCTGAAGATTCTGCCGAGCACATCTTGGGTTACTCAATCTCGCAGGATGTATCTGAACGCCACTGGCAGATGGAGCGCGCTGGACAATGGGTAAAGGGCAAGTCATTCCCAACCTTTAATCCTGTAGGCCCAGTGATCGTTTCTGCAGATTCAATAAACGCTCACAACTTGCGCCTGTGGTGTTCAGTCAACGATGAGATCAAACAAGATTCCAATACCGATGATCTTTTGTACGGCATCAACCACATCGTTTGGTACATCAGCCAATTTATGGAGCTCTGCCCCGGTGACATCATCAATACCGGAACTCCATTTGGTGTCGGAATGGGCTTTAAGCCGCCTGTTTATCTAAAGGCCGGAGATGTTCTTAAGACCGGCATTGAAGGTATCGGTGAAATTACCAACCACGTTAAAGCCTACAAAGCAGAGGTCAAGTAATGAGCCAATCAATAAGTAAAGATTTCGCTGGTTTAACTGCAATTGTTACAGGCGCAGGATCTGGTATTGGTTTAGAAGTTGCCCGTAAGCTAAATGAGCAAGGCGCGAAAGTATTCGGCTTTGATCTTCGCGCAGGAGAGATGGGCGAACTTGCCACCTTTATTGAATGCGATATCGCCAACCCCGATAGCGTTAAGAAGGCTTTTGCCGAATTCGCGAGCCAGAGCAAGACGCTAGATATCTTGATCAACAACGCTGGCATCGGTGCTATCGGCACCGTCGAACAAGCCACCGAAGAAGAATGGCTACGAGTTTTCAATGTAAATGTCTTCGGCACCGGGCGCGTGAGCGCTGCTGCAATGCCATACCTGAAGGCCAGTGCGCATTCAGCGATCGTTAATACTTGTTCGCTAGTTGCAACCGCAGGTGTTCCAAATCGCGCTGTCTATGGTGCAAGTAAAGGTGCGATCTACGCACTAACTCTTGCTATGGCAACCGATGGAATTGCTCACGGTGTTCGCGTTAACTGCGTTAACCCTGGAACATCAGATACCCCATGGATAAAGAACTTACTTTCTAAAGCAGATAACCCTGATCAGGAATACGCCGCCTTGCAAGCGCGCCAACCAATCGGACGGTTAGTTTCGCCAGTAGAAGTTGCTAGCGCGATTGTTTTCCTGGCAAATCCTGCACAAGCATCGACTACAGGTACAGCACTTGGCGTAGATGGCGGAATGCAGGGACTTCGTCTTCCTCGTTAACTTCTCTGGCTAGTTTTTCTTATTAATAGTTGCAAAGAGATACGTTGCAGCAATTAGCGCCAGCAAGATAACTCCATAGGCTGCGGCAAATCCAAAGTTTTCACTGACAAATCCCATGATCCATGGTGATGTGCCATTTGAAATTCCCATACCGATTACAAAGGCGGCGATGCCGCGATCAGAGCCTTGCGCAGTAGATGAAGCATTTGCGATGGCAATTGATGCACATGGACCAATACCAGCAGCTGCGATGATCAAACCTGCCAAGGTAAGTGTTGGAGATGATGCAAAGATAACTAGCAATACACCTGAACCAATTGCCACAAATGAGAAACGCCAGATGCGATGCAAGTTATGTTCATCTTTAGTTGAAAGATAGATTCGAGCTGAGGCGACAAAGTAAGGTGCGATAGTTGCAAATAACACAGATGCCTTTACTTCAGCCCCGCGTTCATTTAGTAGATCCACCGCCCAAGCCGATAGCGAAACTTCCATAGTTATCGTCATGAAGGCGAAGAATAAAATTGCGATCATCGTGTTATTCCAGATGATCTTGCTATCTGCATGATCTGGCTCTGGGCGAGCCTCTAATTCAGGGACAATCTTTAGCGCAACCAACCCGATTAGAACTGCAGTGGTTGCAACGGTTGCGCGCCATGGAATATCTGCTTGAGTCGTAATGCCGATTACCGTAGGAGAAACCGATGCCATAAATAAGCCCACCCCAGTAGAGCGGAACATATTCTTCATCGCCGTCTTTGAGTGGGCACCTAAAATTGCAGTAGATGTATTGCCGGCGATGACCGAACCAGTTGCCGTGAGAATTACCGCAGGTACTGAGAAATAGATATTCGGGCTTAAGCAATAAACCAGCGAACCAAGAATCAGTAGCGCCCAACCAAAGCGAATAGTTTGATGAGCAGGCCGGCGATGGCCATGGCCGAGCAATATAAATGAGATAAAGACCAGCGCGGCCGCCCAGCCGATGTTGTGCCAACTGGCAACAACGCGCGTTAACTCGAAGTCGCGTTTAATTAGTTGAATTGAGAATCCAAGTGAACCCATTAGATATGAGCTCATCGCATTTAAGGTCACCAAGCGATGCACCAACTTGCGCGGCAGGGCTTGTGGCAATTGCTTCTCCTAAAGTTACGAAGTCGCTATCTTATCTTTGCAAAGCCACTACAAATGTAAAAAACACTAAATTGAACTGTTTAATAAAAAAGCCCCGCTGAAATTAATCAGCGGGGCTTTTTAACGGGGTATGGATAAGACTTATGAACAACCAGATGTATTTCCGCAGCCTTCGCATACAAAGCATGCTCCGGACATACGCATCTTTACGCCACATGTCATACATAGCGGTGCATCTGATTTGATTCCCATTGATTCAAGGAGATCAGATGATGAACCGATTGCTCGATCAAGTGGTGCTGGTTCGATCTTTACCTCAACTGCTTTTGGTGCTGGAGCAGCCACAGGAGCCGCCGCAACCACATTTGCTTTTGGGGTATCAACACTCGCAGGTGTTGCATCTTGTGTGTACTCGCCTGTTTCTAGTGCGCGAGCACGCTCTGAAGCTGTGAAGAGACCCATCGCTGAACGCTGATCGAATGGTAAGTAATCAAGTGCAAGGCGACGGAAGATGTAATCCATCATGGACTGCGCCATGCGGATATCTGAATCATCTGTCATACCTGCTGGCTCGAAGCGCAAGTTTGTGAACTTCTCAACGAATGTTTCTAGTGGAACGCCGTAC
>Ga0222712_10001374_pt1 | contig 30048 bp, 31 predicted proteins | sample C33_657DmetaG_FD_165043 | JGI IMG/M metagenome (GOLD analysis project Ga0222712, IMG submission 165043) | Estuarine water microbial communities from San Francisco Bay, California, United States - C33_657D | ecosystem: Environmental > Aquatic > Marine > Unclassified | place: USA: California...
TCAACAAGGTGTTTATTTAGAAGTAGCACCTGAGAAAGACCCACGAACACAGCAAATGCCACAATTACCATACATTGTGTTTAGTAGGTCTGGATCTGATATTACTGATGAATCTGCCTTGTGTGGTACCAGATATTATTCCATTCCAGTATATAGAATAACTGTATGGGATAATAAAAATGGAAGTATCAGTTATGCAAGGCTTAAACAAATTATAGAAAGAGTGGATACATTGCTTTCTAATCAAAGCGTTGTTGATTCTGGCATTAAGTTTTATTGTCAGAGATTTGATACTGATCAGCCGTTTGAAGTCGGTTCAGATGGCAGAGTCGATTATGGGTTAACCATTTTATATCGTTTCAATACAATAGTATAAGAGGTAATAATTATGCCACAACCGGTTTTAGTTTCTGACGCAACAGTCGAGGTCAGCTTTGGAGTTGATCCTCAAAGTACAGGTGGTGCTGGTAGTATTCCTGCAACACCAACCAATGACATTCAATGTTTAGCTACTAGTGTAAGAGTTAGCATTTCAGGTAGAACAATTGATCTTTCAACTCTTTGTTCAACAACTGAAGCTACATTCCAAACAGGTCAAACTGGTACACTTGAATTAGAGCTTTATGTTGACGATACACAAGGTCCAGTATTCCTTTACAAAGAAGGATATCTCTGCAAGGTTAAAATTATTCCAGGTGGTTCTGGAAGTACATTAACTTACCAAGGTCTTGTCACTGATGTTACAAATACATTTGCACCTGGAGAAGTCGAGCGAGAGACAGCGACTATCAAACTTGGAGCATTTGGATTTACAGCTGTTTATGTTTGATAATTAAAAAGGATATATATGATTAAAGGTTTATCAAAGGTCAAGAAAGTTGAGTCTAGACCATCGGTTAAAATCGATTTAAGTGAATATGCTGAAGAAGATTGTTTTGTAGAACTAAGGGAGCCAAGTGCAAGTTCATTGTTTCCTGATAATGCTGTTTTACATAAGCTTAAAATCAAGTTTCCTGCATATCCTGAAGCAATGATTTATCAAATTGCTTTACTAGGCAAATGTTATGTTGACCAACCTGGCGAACCTGAATCTATGAATCCAATGGTAGATTTTGGTGAGTTGGCTAAGAACAATAAAGAATGTTTTTACCACATTCTTACAGAGTTTTTAAATGCCTTCCCAACTTCTAACTTTGATGAACGGGTAACAGAAGCAAAAAACGGTTAATCGGATGTTCGCCCCAGATATTGTATTTCAGCGTTAAGTATCTGGGGAGACATCCGAAAGAAACCAATCTTTCAATAGATGATTTTGCTGAAGTTGCTTATATTTGTAGAGAAATTGAAAAGGCTGAAAACGAAAAAGCAACAGCAATATTAAAAGCGTTGATGGGAAGTAGACTATGACATTCGCAGAATTAGTTATTAAATTCGAAACACAAGGTGATAGCACTACTAAAACATCAATTCGTAATGTCACTGCTGAATTAAAAAATGTTGAAAATGCTTCTGTGTCTGCAAGTAATAAATTTCAACAGTCTTTTGGAAAAATAACTACATCTATTCGGTCAATTAATTTTAATAACTTAAACTCTCAGTTTTCTCAAATGTCTACTGCAATTACTCCAGCTATGAGTAATTTACAGAGTACAGTTACTACTTTATCTGTTTTAAAATTAGCATTAAAAGACAGTTCAGCTGGAAATTTTGCAAAGAACTTTACTACTGGTATTTTTCAAATGCAAAAATCTCTATTAGATTTTCAAAGAAAAAGATTAGTAAATAAAACTTTTGATTTCATAGGAAAATTACCAGGTGTAGAAACCATTCAAGAAGAAGGTAGAACTGGCTTTAGACCAATGGCTGATGCTACTATTGCACAAAGATTAGCTTTTGAAAAACTTAGAAAAAAAATGGAAGAGTCTTATCTAGCAAAACAAAGACTTGACCAAAAATTAAATACACCTGCTGGACAAGAACAAATTCAAAAATATGCAGAAGGTATTCAATCTGTAATTACTGGATTTGCAGGTGTAGCTAGTGTAATTCTTCAAGTGGCTAAAGCTATCACTGTTGCAATATCAGCTATTTATGCTTTTAATGCTGCAGTTATTCAATCTACAGTTCAAGCAGCATTTAACTTTGAGGAATTACAAGGAAGATTAGCTGCATTAAAAGGCCCTGCAAAAGCTAATGATATTATTGACTTTGTAAGAAAATTAGCAGAACCATCAAACTTTACCACTGACCAACTTGCAAATTCAGCTGTTCAATTAGAAGCTTTTGGATTAAATGCAAAACGTATCCTTCCTACAATTGCTCAACTTGGAATGGCTTTTGGTGCTGATGCTGAAAAGCTTAGACTTCTCACTGATATGTTTGGAAGATTAAGCCAAGGACAACTTCCTGATGTTCAAGTAATGGCTCAATTTGGTCTTTCTAAATCTAAGTTGATGAAAGAAGGCATCAAGTTTGACAATCAAGGTTCATTAGTAAGCTCAACAAGAGAAGTATTTGTTGCTATTGAAAAGATAGTCAACAGAGAATATAATAAAATCTTTGAAACTATGGCTAACACTGGTAATGCAAAGTTAGCTTCTGTTACTGACGTATTTGAAAGATTAAAAATACAAGTTGGTAATTCCTTGATGGATGTAGCTAAAAACTCATTAAATAGTTTAGCTGGACTTTTATCTGCTATTGAAAGAACTGGCATATTAGAAAAAGTTGCACAAACAATGATTTTGCCTTTTCAAGCTTTAGCAAATGTATTTACTGGAAAAGATAAAAGCATTGGAAATATTCAAATGACAATGGCCACTTGGACTGGTGGTTTACTTGCTGCATTTGAAGAAATTAATATTCAAGTATCTTTATTTGTTGAACAACTTGCAAGAGTTTCTAAACTAGCTTTAATATTTCAAACAGGCCAAGGATTTACTAAAATAAAAGAAGTTGGTGGTTTGATTGCTGATATTGCTAAAGGTACAAGAGGTCAATTTGCACCAGGAAGAGCAATCAATAAAGGCACTGACTATGCAATGATGATATTAGACCAGCTGCAAAATCCTGGTAAAGCAACTAATATTAATGATTTAATTAACAAATCTAAACTCACAGATTTTGGTAAGCTTGAAGACTTACTTAAAAATGATAAAACAAAAGATAAACAAACAAGAGCTTTAGATTTAATCGCACAAAACACTAAGACTCAAAATGAATTAACACTTAGAAATATGACTTATGGTGGTGGAGAATTAGCTGCTCAAGGTTTATCAATGGTTCAAATGAGTGGCTTTAGAACTGTATCAAGTCCACAAATAAATGCTGCTAACGATATACAAAGAGGCGTTGAAAAAATTGTCAGAGGATATGCTAACTCTAACACATTGAACTTTAGTTTTCGGAGAAGTTAATGCAAAATAATTACTATTCTCTTTGTGATATCAAAGTTATTGTAGATTATCCTCAAGAAAGACAAAACAGATTAGGTCCATATACATTTGCTACTGACGGAACACAATTAGATGCTGGTTCTGCAGTCAATTGTATGATTGATCCTGTTACTTTGTCTGTTTTTGGTACTCCACTTCCAAGGACAGAAGAATGGAATGATAAAACTACTCCATGTACAGGCCATTATTATAGATTTCAAAAGAGTGATTTCACATTTACTGGAACTGGTGGATCAACACCATGGCTTGTAAACAACTATAGAAAAGCTGGAGATACCTATATAGTTTGTGGTTCAGGTACTACTGCTGTTCAGCAAGCTCCAGTGCAATTAACTAATGGTGTTTCAAGAAATGAACCATTATTCTTTTCATATTCTAAACTTCAAAAGAAAGAATCTTATGATGGAGTATTAGTTAAACTTTTCTGGGCTAATTCTACAAATCCTGATAAAGATACTCAATTACATTTTAAAACTGATGGTTCTTGTGATGTTTACAGAGGATATAAAACTCTTACTGGAAACATTTTTGTAGAGGTAGGAACATCTTTAGTAACAACAGTTTATGAACCTATAAGTGGTGTTTATCCTGGTAAGTTTTTAACAGAAGTTTCTGCAGGTGATAAAATTATATTACCAAATGGAATGATTCTTGGTACTGTTGCTTCTGTTGCAAGTGATGCTCAGTTTTCATTAACTGCTAACGTTACTGAAACTTATGAAGGTGCAGCAAGTTGTACTAAAACTCCTAATAAAGTTCAGTCTTATTCTAGAACTGAATCAAATTATAATCAGTCTAGACCAATAAGTACAACCGCTAATCCTAACGATCAATATAATGATGTTTATATAATTCCATGTAGAGGTAAAGAATTATTAATTTTAACCTCTTATGGTCTTAATTTTAGTCACAGTTTTGATGATTTAAATGTTCCAGATCCTCCAGCAAATATGTCGATTTATAATCTACAAATTGCTCCAGTAGATCCTCCAAACTTTACAAGTCAAAACATAATTTTGCCTTCTGGAGACTTTAGTATTGTAATTCCTGCTGGTAAAGTGCAATTTCAGTTAGCTAAGTTATATTTCTTAGATAACTGGTCAATTGTATCACAGAAAATACAAACATCTTCTGCACCACCTCAATTACCATCATTTTTAAATGGTACATTATCATGTGCATTTGGAAGTACTGAAATTACTGGAACAGGAACTTCTTTTTCAACTCAATTATCTGCTGGTAATGAAGTTTATTTTTATAGTGGTTTAACAGATACTTATTTAGGCACAATTCAAAGCGTAACTAATAATACTAGTGCATATTTAACTCAACCAACAGAATATAAGCTTACAGATTCGAATTACAATGTTCAAGGAAATCTTACTGGAACTATATCTGTTAATAAAAACTCAGCCGTTGTAACTGGTACTGGAACATCATTTATTCCACAATTAGCAGTTGGAGATTGGATTTTTACTAGTGATGGTAGACAAATAGGACAAATTGCTCAAGAAATAAGTAATACAACTGTTAATATATTTGATAATGCAAACTTTACTTATTCTGGAACATATAGAAAAAATATAAATCAATATTCAGATAATTTTACCAATGCACAAGCTGAGTTTTTTAGCAGTGTAATTCCAACTTCTGCTGATAATTTATCATTAAATTACTATATCACTAACAGTACTAACTCTTATGAAAATAGTCAATTAGAAGCTGGATTAAAATTATTTAATAATGTTAACGATTCTTTTAAGATCAAAATAATTCAAAAGAACGAAGATGATGCTTCATCTACTGCATCTTCAGATAAAGGATTCATGTTTTATTCTGTTGATGATATTTTTGTCTTAAAAAATGAAAAAACATCTGATTCTTCAGTAGATATTACAAGTGCTATTGAACAAATGAGTATTGATCGTTCGGAAACAGGTCAATATACTCTTAATTTCTCTGCTAGAAAACAATTACTTGATGATTTAGGAATGTCTAAACCATTACAAACTGCAAATAGATCAGTTAAAGTAATGCTTTCTCCAAGACAAATATTAATTACAGGTACTATTTCAAAAACTGGAAATACAATTAATGGAGTAGATACTTTATTTACTCAAGAATTATCAGTTGGTAATTATTTATATTTAGAAGATGGAACTTTCTTAGGCATAATTGAAAGTATTGCTAGTGATATTCAATTAACTATATGGTCTTACACAGCTAACACTTATATAGCTGAAAACGCCTCAATATATCCAAAATACAGCGATTTTTTACTATATGAAGGATATTTAAGCTCACCTGAAATAACTTACTTAAATGCCGCTTTAAGTAGTGATAATGGATATGTTCCTAACTACGAAAAATATGCTCTATTATCTTATTCTGCTATAGATAAATTGCAATATTTAAACAAAATATATTATTCAGAAGCACCTAACTTTGATAGTGTAGCTCTTCCAGACATTATTGAAACAAATATAATTTTTGGTGGACAAGGCAACAATGATATTAATAATAATGATTTAATAATATCAGATACTATCAGTACATATCAAGTACCATTAAACAGAAACAACAGTAATGGACAATACAATTTTATAGCTAATCTTGGAGACAACGTAGGTGGATATATTGAAAAACTACGTTCAGATTATGCTCAAAACTTTGTATTCTTCTCAAGACCTGACTGGTATCCAAAAGATGTTAGTCAAAATGGATGGACTAATTATTCAGCTTTTAAATTCATGGATCAAGACTATACAGTTGATTATTCACCAACATATAGTTTGTTTTTAAATGAATTTCTTGCCACTGATTTATTTGGAGTTGATACTTGGGATGCTTGGAAACCATCAATTAGAAGCTTAAAAAGAACTTATGAAGCACCAGAAGCAAATAGGATTTATATTGTTGGTTTAGATAAGACAAATGGATCAAGATTACAATATCTTTTGAACGATCATGATTCTCAAAATCCTTACACTTTACCTGCTGATAGACCTACAAATTGGCTTGGTGCAATTAGTCCTTTTGTTATGATTAATGATAAGCTTAACACCACTACTGATGTTGTTCAAGCTGCAAATCAATTCTATGCAAAATTGTCATCAGGAAGAAATATAATTGAGTTTGAAGCTGATTTAATTACAGCAATTGATCCGTTCCAATTTTATCTTCCAAATAATAGAGTTTCATTATCTGGATCTATTATTGTTGATCAAGGAAGTACATCTGTTTTAGGTACTTCAACTTATTTCACTACTGAGTTACAAGTTGGAGATTATTTATATCTAGAAAATGGTGCGAAAATTGGATATGTAAAATCAATTGAAAGTGATTCTGGACTTACTCTTGTTAATGGTTCTTTAGCAGATAGTAATGGTGAAGAAAAGTTTTTCAATGATTACACACAATATTTAGAGCAATATAGATATTATGATATTGGTGATATTGTTGGATTATATGATGAGTTTGGAATTGTAGTTTATTATAAGATTCTTTCATGGTCTTGTCAGTTTATTAAAGAAACTACTACAGCTGATTATATCAATGCTAGACGTGCAATTTATAGAGCTAAACAGATTAATTATGATCCACTAATTGTTACATCTAATGCTCCAATATTTGCATTTAATTATAATCAAATACCTGCTGCTAACCAATGGATTGTTACTCAAGGTAATGAATTAAACTTTACTGTTCTTGCAATTGAACCAAGTACAACAGATACTATTACATATACTTTGAATAACGAACCAACTGGAATGACTATTGGTTCGTCAACTGGAACTATTAGTTGGACACCTACCTCTTTACAACAAAATCAAATATTCGAAGATATAGAAGTAGTAGCATTTGATGGGGTTAATTCAACATCATATTTCTTTAGCGTAAGGGTTTACGATACAATCTAATGTCTTTATCTGGCGATTATTTAGATACTATAACTTCTCGTGGTGGAAGAAACTCTGGAATTACTTTTTTAGGTAATTTCGATATTAAAATATTGATGGTTGATCCTTCATTTCCTTTACCACCAGAGTTTTATGAATATAATAGATTAGTTGACAAAGTATACATTGGAAGTCATTTTGGTTTTGAGTTCCAATTAGATTTTTACTATGTTTTAAAAGGATCAGCTGTACCACCAAATGTAGGTTTTTGGCGTTGGACAGTACTATGTGATGTCAAGATTGTATATCCTGATGGTTATATAAAATCTCAAACAGTTTCTTTAGGAACAGAATTGGTTGATCCTGCTATTGAAGATTACAAAGAAGTTGCTTTTCCAATTTCTTTTAGTTCTACAAGTGTTTTTAATCCTGATAAAAGAGTAACGCTAACTGAGGATGCATCATATTTTTATCATCCTCCATTTACTACTTTAGATTTATATGAAGAAATACCAACTACAACAGTAGAATCTCTTTCAGTTACAGTAACAGGATTAGATTCTGCTACAGTTACAGAAAATGCACATGCTTTAACTGTTGATGCAACTACTGAATATAACTATACTATTACTACTGATTTGCATTCAAAAGGTTCTACTGCTGGTGTTCAACCATTACAGATTTCTAATTTAACCTTAAATGAATTAATAATTCCAGACTATACATATTTGCATGTAATTAATAGTAATAACTACTTTTATCAAACTACTTCTGTTGATGCAAAAATACAGGGTACAGATGATGCTTTTGGTGTTTCTGTTGAAAATCAAATATCTGCATCAACAAATGTTACTTTAGAAAGAAATATTAAAAATAAAGGCATTATTAATTCTTGGCAAAGTTCTTATCCAGATGCATTAGATGTTGATATTGCAAAGTTTGATATTACAGGAAGAACTATCACTGTACCTGGTGGATCTTTTGATGAATCTGAAACTTATCAAAAATATAGTTTTAATTCAACTATTACAATTGCAGGAACAGGAAATACACAATCTTTAATTTTTAATAATTTACCAACTGGATATATTCAAAATACAATTGATTCTGCTTCTTTAGTTGCAAATGGTGATTATGCTGATGCTGTAAGGCTTCCATTTAGAGGTTGGTGGAAGCCTGGTGCTGATATTTATCATTCTAAAAATACTGTTTTATCTGGAGTTGGAAATACTAGAAATGTTGATTACAATTTTTCAGGATACAGATATTTAGATATTACTGGTGCATCTACAACTGCTTCTGATGAAACTGCAAAATTCACTGTTTCTTGGGATGGTATTGATGTAATTTTAGAGAAGGATTTAATATTTTCTCCAGGTTCACAAACTAAAAGAATTGATTTATGTTTTGGTGGTATAGCACATACTTTATTTCCTGATATACAAGGTCAAGATAATCCTTATCCAAGAGTTAATTACATATTTGGTAATACAGTTGGAGCAGTTCAATACAATTCTGATATGTTTGGTATTGGACAAGTTAAAAAAATACAAACCACTGGAAATGTAAATATAAGTGAATATAAACTAACTCGTGAAGATAACACTGGAAAAGCATCATTTATTGCTCCATTTTCTACAGGTCAAACAGCTGCAGGTACTTCTTCTAATGGATTCTCTAATTGGCAAACTGATTCTCCAACTAGATCATTTTGGAGTAGAAGATTTTGGGAACAAGATGTAAGTGGAAAAAATGAAGAAGAGTTTGATTATGGTTTTGAATACCTTTTAACTAGTGGTATAGCAGCAAGTCAATACGCAATATCTGTACAGGTATTATGCGACAATATAAATGACCGTAGAGATATTAATAATGTTAAAATACATACAGGTTGGTTAGCTTCTCCATCTTATGATTCTGGAGCTGTAGGTACTAATGAATCATTATTTAATAAAGATGCAGCTTATTGCTCATGGTTGAATGGTTTTGGTCAACAATGTATTGCTGGAATTAGTGATTTTTCAATTCTTAGAGATTTATCAGAAGAATATGGTAGTAGAGATATTTACACTCAACTAATATTTGATCGTTTAAATTGTAATTATCCTCCAGATTACTATGATCCTTTCCAATTAGAAGCACCTGGAGAAACAGATCTTTTACTTTACTCTTTTAGCTGTTTAAGATCAGCAGCACATGGACTAGTACAAGAATCTTTATTAGGACAAGTAGTTAACTTAGAAGATACAAGTGCAAATATATGGGGTCAAGGTACTACAGATATAGTAGGTTCTTATCAAACTGGATTACCTGGAGGATTACCTGAGAATGCTGGAAGAATTGGATATGTTACTGGCATTATTCCAATTACAAAAGTATTTACTGCTAAAAGAGATAGAGGTTCTTTTTATCTAAACATTCCTACTACAGGTAATATTCTTTCTGCTGATATCAGCGGTTTTTACCAACATTTGATAGGTTTTAGTAATGCTGGGACTCTAAACCTTATTCTTTCAGATTCATTCAATTTTTCCACCTTTATTTATCTAGTAACAAACGTAACTAGTATTACAAATGGTGCAGTTAGATGGAAAAGAAAAACTAGTGATAATCAAATTATTGCTACAGTTGAAGAATCATCTGGAAGTGTTAAAAGATATGAATTTGATAATTTAATTACTGGAGTAGCTGGAATGGCAACAACTTTAGGTACTGGAACACAACCAGCATTAGCAATTAATAATAATGGATTTGAATTACATTTCTTTAGAACTACTGATGCTGGTGGATCAATTAAAAGAGTTGGTATTGACAATAATGGAGATATTATAATTCCAGCTTCAATTGTAGTATCTGGAAATGTAACTACTAATGGATTAGCAGCATACTGGTATGACGATATACCTTATTTAGTTTATTCACATGCTACTAATGGAATCACAGTAGTCAAATCTGATGACTATGGCAATACATTCAGTTAACAAAAAAAATACCTCTAAGAAATTAGAGGTATTTTTTTTAGGTTAGGAGAAGGTATTTGTATGTAGTTAAATGATAGATACAAACATATTATACCAAATGATTAATCAAAATCAATACATACCTGAGCCTTGTTTTTTCCTATCAATTTTAAGTGATAGGGATCAATTAACGTTCATTCTACTACAACAACAAATTATTGAAGAAATCACTAGTAAAACCAGTCGTTTTCATGTGATTGAGGATATTCTCTTATGTTAATTAACATCACCGATAAAAGAATTTTAGTTTGGTTAGCTAATGAATTGAAACGATAAAAAAAGAAAGACTGGGATTTTACTCTCAGTCTTTTTAATATCAATTATAAAATGGCTCTACTTTATTTTACATACAAGATTCATGTAAAAACTCTCTTGTATATTTTTTCTGTAATTCTTTCAAATTGATCATTTGATATCTAAGATGGATCTCTTTGTAATCCTCTTTCTTCTTCTTCTCAAATTCCTCATCTTGCTTTCTAATCTTTTCAAGATCAACATCTTCAAATGCTTTCATAAACTCTTCAAATACTTGCTCTTTATCCATGCTCTTATTATAACTGTATTTCTTATAATTGTCAAATTCAGTTTTTCCTGTAATCAAACTTTCTTTGATAGGAAACATGATAATTCTATTCTTATTATCTTAGAGAATTCTTGGATCTTGAGAAAGAAGACGAATTGTTTAGCCTATGATTGTTTGACACCTAATAAAATCGTCAAACAAAAATTAGCTAATCGTCAAACAAAAAATACTCAAGTGTCAAACAAAAATTACTAAATCGTCAAACAAATATTATTTGTATTTTTGTTTGACGGTTGTATGTTGCAGGTCAGTTTTATTTGGTTGTGGTATAGTATATTTGGAAGTCATTCCACTCGCCTCAAAATGTCTGTAGAGAGATTGCAAGCTCTCTACAGATCAGCGAATAGGAATGGTCCAGAGGCGAATTATGAATGAAAAAGTGTATGAGTCTGTAAAGTCTCAAGTAGAATCAATTATTTTTAACAGAGAGCTTGATAATCTTTCTGGTTACTATCTTTCTTTTCCTGATTATATCAACGTAATCCATGATAATCAAAATCTTTACAAATCAGAATTACAAACTTTTATTAATTATGCAATATGTAATAACTTATCGATTGATAAAAATACAGTTGGATATGATTTTTTAACTGAAAGATTAGGTCACCTTTCTTACAAATATGCTAATCAAAAAAAAGAAAATATTGAGGATATCATTATCAGTCCAGAAAATCAAGAGATAAGCAATAAAAGAAAAGTTGGAAGACCTAAAGGTTCAAAAAATATTATTAAAGTAAATATTCCAAGACATAAAATTATTGATAGTCAAATAATTCCTGCAATTCAAGATTTAATTTGGTATCGATCTGGAATGTTAGCAAAAGAAATAATTAATCAATTAGATCTTGATGAATCAATTGTGAAATTAGCATTTGGTAAATTGCATGAATATTCAGGGACTCATTGGATTAAACAAAAGAAAAAACTTCCTAATGGTGGAATATGTGAAAGATATTATCCAATTAAGGACAGATCTGGATATTTTTATGATGGTAAATTGATGTCCCTCGGTGAAATATCTAAAATAACTGGAAAATCTAAGCAAATCCTTTCATATAGAATAAAGAAAGGCTTGAACCATATTGAAGCTATAAACAATCAAATTAATGATAAAATGATACGAAGAAATCCAAATAAACAATAGAAAGCATAGAAATGCAAGATTTTGAAAAATTACTTGATAGAGTCATTCCAGAATCAGACAAGCTTAAAGATTATGTTTACACTCTTTTACTCGAAAATAATAATTATTATGTTGGATATACTAACAACATATATAAAAGAATGAAACTACATTTTACAGGCAAAGGTAGTGACTGGACTAAATTACATAAGCCAATTAAAATAATCAAAATAGTAGAAGGTAATACAAAAACAGAAACTCAAGAAACTTTGAACTTGATGAAGAAAAAAGGTTCAAGAGTTAGAGGTGCTGGTTGGTGTGATGTAATTATGGATAGCCCACCAATTGAATTATATGAGCATTTCAATTGGAAACCATATTATTTAGCTAAAGCACCAAATGGAACTACCTTATATTATAAATTTGATGGTGAAAAACATGTATGCCTTACTGGATTGAACAGAAATACATTTGCTGACATAAATTATGATCTAAAAGCTTTTAAAAAATTAGCTAGATGTAAATTAGTTAAATATAAAGAAGAAGATGAAGTAACAGAATAAAAAAACCCCAGGAAACTGGGGTTTTTTAAGTTATTTAAAAGAGTTTAAACCTTTCTCATTCTCAAATTGTAACCATTAGAATTAACTAGCAAAAACATATTGTCATAGTTGCTATAAAATAATAAACCGTTTTGTTTATTATCTTCTTCAAATCTACAAATCTCTTGGTTATTCAAATAGTCCAAAGTACATAAGTCTTTCAAGCCATAAGTGTTGTAATTGAAAAAATCTATATGATACTTTCCAGATAAATAAAACTTAACTAAAAAGAAAGACTTATTCATGTAATTAAAATATAAACTTAATTTAACTCGCTCATAATTATTCACAGCTATTAATTCTAAATCACCAATAATTCTATATGATCCAAATACATTTACAATTGGATTGACCTCTTTCTCATTAAACATATCATCAGTAATCAAACTTTTAACCTTCTTCATTTGTAACCTCACCTATCATTATAACGAATACTGTAATAAATGTCAAACATCCTTGGACAAATATACATAAAAATGTTATAATAGAGGTATGGCAAAACGAAATGATTTGTTGATCACAGAATTAACACAAATGCAAATAGCGGAAAAGCTAGGAGTAGCTCAACCACTTATAAGTAGATGGATGTCAGGAAGGTGTATGCCACGTCCATCAACAATAACTAAATTAGCAGAAGCATTAGGTGTAGATGAAAAAGAGTTATTAGTTTATATATATGACAAAAATAAGAAGATGGTCTGAATATTACAAGGTCAAGAAGGATAATGAGGGAAGACCAACATTATCTCAAGACGCTTTTTTGTCATCTCAATTAAACACTAAAAACAGAGAGAAAGCCCTCAACGAATACATTGAACTAAATATGCTAGTAGTCCATAAAATCTGCAAAAATTATAGGTGGAGTAATATTGATTATGAAGATTTAGTGATGTATGGAGTTGAAGGATTAATAGCTGCAGCCGATTGTTATGATCCAAGTAAAGGATTCAAGTTCCACACCTTTTGCTATCATTATATACTTGGAAGAATTAGAAGAGCTTTAGAACATCACAACAATATTATCAAGATACCAGCACATATAAACTTAGCAAAATTAAGAATCAACCATTTAGACGAAGATAAAGAATACTCTGATGAATTCTTATTGACACTTACAGATGAAAGATACACTTTGAATGATATTAAAACAGCATTAAGTGTTAGAAAATTATATGCTATTGATAACTTGGATTTGATTGTAGATAGAGTAGATGAAAGTATTAAAAATCCTGAGGTTAAGATATGTATTGATGAGATTCTAGATACATTAAAACCTATAGAAAAACAGGCAATAGAACTCAAATTTGGATTGAATGGACATAAACCACATTACTATAAAGAGATTGATAAAATATTAGATATTGATAGTGATGGTGTAATTAACAGGGCATTAGTAAGATTGCGTAATAAGGGTTTGGAAAGTTTACTGGATTATTTAAAATGAGTTTTAACCAAGCAAAACAAATAGGGGATAAAGAATCTGAATGTGTTGCTTTATTAATTGCTGGAAAAGGAATTACTGAAGTAGCAAAATTAACTAATACTGCTAAAAGTACAGTAGCTAGATATAAGGATAATTTGATCTCTGGAAAATACGATACTCAATTAACTAAAGTCCAGAATAACATGGCAGAAATTATAGCAAATAGTTTGATAGTACATTTAGAAGCTATGAATACTATCGCAAGAGTAGCAACAGATGAAAACTACATACAACAACAAGATGCAAAATCCATTGGCGAATTACATAACCAACTTAGGGCTTGGTCAATGGACATTCTCACGGCAGGAAGTAACCTCAAGAGCACAGTATCTTCCGACCCTGAACCAGAACTCATTGACGCCTATATCGAACCAGAAGATAAAGTTTAAAAACAAATACATAGAGTTCTTGCATCAAACTAGTCCAAGATCTTTCAAGTTTAATTACAAACATATAGAGCTTTTATCTGAAGTTTTATTAAAAGTATTCAACGGAGAAATTAAAAGATTAATTATTACAATGCCTCCAAGACATGCAAAAAGTGAAACTGTTACTATGAGATTTGCTGCTTACTGGATGCAATATAAAGCTAATCAAAATGTTCTTGTTGCTGGATATAATCAAAATATTGGACGTAGATTTTCCAGACGTACTAGAAATATATTAATGGAAAGAATTGGTTTAAATAATAATCACCAATCTATCGATGAATGGTCTACTCCAAACAATTCCACTTATTATGTCGGAAGTGTAAACAACGCAAAAACTGGCATTGGATTTAATTTGATTCTTTTAGACGACCTTATTAAATCCAGAGAAGAAGCAAATAGTCCTCAAATACGTCAAAGATTAGAAGATTTTTACTCCGAAGATCTGTATTCTAGACTTGAACCCAACGGAACCTTGATAATTACTCAGACTCGTTGGCATGAAAATGACGTTGTTGCTTACGCTATGTCTAAAGAACCAGATGCATGGACAGTTATTAATTTACCAGCATTAGCAGAAGATGAGAACGATATTTTAGGAAGAAAAATTGACGAACCACTTTGGCCAGAACGTTATAGTCAGGAAACATTATTTGGCATTCGCAGTGTACTTGGAGATTATTCCTTTCAAGCTCTGTACCAAGGCCGACCAACTTCAAAGGATGGTGATTTTTTTAAACCAAATAATATTAGTCTTAAAAATACACCAGGAAATATCGTTAGAAAAGTACGAGCTTATGATGTGGCCAATTCTCAAGGAAAAGGCGACTATACTGTTTCGGCCTTACTTGGTATAGACGATAAAGATCACTACTGGATTCTTGACTTATGGCGAGCTCAATTAGGAACCAAAGAACGTGATGAAAAAATACTTGAAACAGCAATTAAAGATGGCCAAGATGTAAAAATAATACTTCCCAATGATCCTGCAGCTGGAAAGAGTATGACATTTTACTGGACTAAACTTCTTGCTGGTTTTAATGTTGTTTTTGAAAGGCCGACAAACTCTAAAGAATCAAGGGCATCAGCATTTAGTGTTCAGGTAAATAATGGAAATGTTTCTATGCTGCAGGGAAATTGGAACTATGATATGATAAATGAGTTAAGGTCGTTTCCAAGTTCTAAGCATGACGACCAAATAGATGCTTTAAGTTCTGGTTTCAATGACTTAGCAATTAAAATTACAAGAAAGTTCCGTGCAATATGAATAAGTTATATAATTTTGATCCTTTTGATGGAGAAACTACAACTAGATTAATGGATTGGCGGATATTGATACCGATAAACGATGTAGATATGGAGAAAGTAAATACCATTGCACAATCAATCCGAGAAAATGGTTGGAATGATAGACCTTTATTAGCCATTGGAAACGAGGAAGATGCTTGTTTGATCACTGGCTCTCATCGTTTAAAAGCTTGTCAAATTCTAGATATTGATGTGCCAGTAGAGTTAATTTATGCTGATTATTTTGACTGGTATGATAAGGGATTAAGATTGGATAACGAAGGTGCAAGATTTGAATTATTGGAAGAGTATGGTAATGAATATCAAAAGAGATTATTATCTTTAGAAGAAGAATAATCGGGCTAAGTAATATAAAAACCATGGGAAGAAAACCAGTAGATCCAATTATAAGATTCAATAAGAAATATATAATTGATGAAGAAACGCAGTGTTGGTTATGGACAGCTTGCAAGAACCAAAACGGATACGGACAATTTAGAGTTGGTAATGTTTTAATGAAAGCACATCGTTATGCATACGAATATTTCATTGGTCCTTTAGATCCTGAATTAGAAGTTTGCCATAATTGTGCTACGCCATCTTGCTGTAATCCTCGACACCTCAGACAAGATACACGCAGCAGTAATATGATTGATATGTCTTATGCAAAAACTAACAATATGCAAAAGCTAACAGTGGAACAAGTAATAGAAATAAAACAAAAATTACAAAACTATTACTTTGGATTAGGAAAAAAATTAGCTAGAGAATATGGTGTTGATTCTCGAACAATATCAGTCATTAAAACAGGCAGAAATTGGAAGCACTTAGATATATCGTAAAATAACATTAGATTACATCGAGGATTTTAAAAAGCATGGGAATATTTGACCGTTTTTTAGGTAGAGGACAAAAGAATCAACCAATAGCAACTGTAAACCAAAATTTACCATTGCCGCAAACGATGAGAGGCTACAACTACCTCTCTGGAATTGGTTTACAGGATTTATTTGCTAACTTAAGTAGACGATTACCTAATACAAACAAAGACTGGCAAAATATCGCTGGTGACTTGATGCTTAACTCCATTGTAGCGATAGGAATGGACTATTATATCAGAGCATTTAGTCAAGCGCTTCCAATGGTTTACAGATTAGTTCCAGGTTCAGAATCAGAATATGAAAAATATCCTGAACATCCTATGCTTGCACTTTTAGCCAATCCTCAATACCAATTAGCTCCAACACGTTTCTGGTCTAATTGTATCATAGATTACAAGATTTATGGCAACGTTTATATCAGAAAAATTAGAAAATCAAAAGGCGGTCCAGTTATAGGATTGCAGTTTTTACCTTCTCAACAATGTCAGCCAGTTGGAGATAATGTTAATCCAATCACACACTATAATTATGTTGTTGACGGTACTCCATATGCTGTTTCCGTAGAAGATATCATTCACATTGCTTACGGTCGTGATCCAGTTGACTACAGACTTGGACGTTCACCTCTTATGTCAGTTTTAAGAGAGATAGCTACAGATAACGTAGCTTCTTCTTGTGCTTATGGTTTAATGAATAACTCTGGATTACCTTCTATTATGGTTAGTCCTGATGCTACTGATCAAATTGTAGACGTAAGTGATGATGATTTACGAACGCTTAAAAGACGATTAGAAGATTCATTTTCCGGTGATAATGCTGGTTCTGTTGCTGTTATGTCCGGACCATTTAAAGTGGAGCGTATCAGTTTTAGTCCTAACGATATGGCTCTTGATTCTATTCGTCACACCCCCGAAGAAAGAGTTAGTTCAAGTATGGGACTTAACTGTATGGTCTTAAATTTGTCGGCAGGTCTACAAAACTCAACCTATAGTAACATGCAAGAAGCAGAACAAGCAGCATGGAACCAAGGTGTAATTCCTCTTCTCACTGTGTTTGCTGAATCAATTACTCAACAACTTTTAAATGAATATAGTGAAAGTGTTGATGGTGATTTCTTTAACTGGGACCTTTCGAAAATTAAAGCATTACAAGAAGACAGTTATCAAGAAGCTAAAAAGGCTGAATTACTCTATAAATCTGGAATTATAGATAGAGCTGAAGCAAAGAGATTAGTTGGCTATGATTACAATGAAACTGATGAACAAATCTACCATCCAGAAGCCACACCTATATCTACTCAAAATCCTAATAGTTTTGTAAGATCAATCAAAGCAATGCCAAATAAAGGTATGCAAGATGAAGCTAAAAGAGGATTAGCGTGGAGAGAAGAGTTTAATCGTGGTGGAACAGAAGTAGGAATTAATAGAGCAAAACAAATATCTGCAGGACGTGAATTATCTGAACGTGATATTTTAGATATGTATAGTTTTTTTGCTAGACACGAAGTAGATAAAACAGCTGAAGGATTTAAACCAGGTGAAGACGGATATCCTAGTAATGGAAGAATTGCATGGAGTCTTTGGGGTGGTGATGCAGGATATGAATTTGCAAAGAGAGAAAGAAACAAAATAAAAGATTAGGTATAATAATTGTGTTGGTTCGTTATTTCCTAGATTCCTTAAACTGAGAGAGACAAAAACACCAGACTGAAAAGTCTGGTGTTTTTGTTTATTTACTTATTTGGAGAGTATCCAAAAGTATAAGCATAAAAACCTCTTGCATTATCTTGTTTGCTTACATATTCTGCTTTTGTGAAATCCATAACCCACTTATTTTTATATTGATCCTTAACACCAAAGGTTTCTGGTTTTGAAACATCTTCAAGATATAAGTCATTGATCATGGCAAAATTATATAACTCATCCAAATATTCTTCACTAATCCCTTTAGACTTATCTCTTACAACTATACAACCACATTGACCTGATTCAAAAACTCTAATGCTTTTTGTGTTCTTAAACATTTAATTCCAACTTTCTAACTAAACTTCCAACACCAATATAATACCAAAGGTTATAAAGTAATGCAAGAAAAAACCCTCATTTATTTTTGAGGGTTTTCTTTTCAAACACTAATCTGATAAAATCTCTGGTTGATCTCTTTAATGAAATAATAGAAACTTGCTTGAAAGCTACATTCTTCTAAATCAACATTCTTACAATTCTTTATAGCTTTCATTACATCTTTCTTATCTACAATTCCTTCAGTTTTTAAATTGTCTTTGATTTCATAATAAAAACTATCAAAATCACCAGAAAGATATCTTCCACTAATATCAATCATCTCTTCAACTAAAAACTTCAAATCAATAATTTTCTTCATAACTTTAACTCAACCTTTCCTACACCAATATAATATCAAAGGTTATAAAGGATGTCAAGAAAATAGTGAAAAAAGTTTTGCAATTGCTATATATAACGTTTTAGTGTATAATATAGCTATGAAGTACAGAGATTTGATTACATTGGCTAAGTTTAAGGCTATGGGTTTTAAAAATATTGAGATGAAATATATCTCTGAAATTAAACTTAACAGAATAGCTTGTGAGATTGATTTAAAAGTTGGCAAAGGTACGTACACAATTCCTTTTGAATGCTATAGTAATGTCCAGCCAAAGATTGTTTTATCAAGGCATTCTTTATTTCAAGAAGTGTTAAAGCAATTGGAAGAGTTTAGTGCCAAAGAATATAAAGAAAAACTGGCATATTTAGAAAAGATTGGAGTAAGGGATTGAAGTTTAATTATCTTTTAGAGCAGCAAGTAGGATGTTGTTCTTGTGATAAATATGAACGAGCTTATATTATTTATTGGTATTACAGCTCTCCATATTGTGTAGATTGCTGGTGTAAATTGATGGATTTTAACGCCGCAAGAAGGACTATTGTAATGTTCGAGACTGAGAAATATAGAAGCAAAAACAATGGAAAAAACAAGGCTAAGAAATCCTAAAAAAGATATAATGGTCCAACTCAAAAGCCTAGAATGTTTGAATAGTGGAAGTTCTGATTGGCATATGAGTCTTGCTATATATAAAAAGATTGAAGAAAGAATTAAGTGGGAGGAAATAATGGATAAAGAACGTTTAGATGCAATTGTAAAGCAATGGTTCGTTAGTGGTAAACCTAATCAAAGCATCAAATTAGATCGTGGTTTTTTGATTAATATTAGTTGTGTTAGAAATAAACATGACAATATGTGTGATTACAGATTTACATTACAATCACCTAATCATCACAACACTAAATGGATTGATGGTGATACAATAGATTCTTATTTTGATCCAGTTAATATAATCTCTGAAGTATTATGGGATGGATTTAAAACTTTATTCAAATTAGAAGGCAAGTATTTGATTAATCTTGAGCAATTAGAAATCAAAGAAGGCAATATTACTCAAAGCTACGATAAATATACTTTGCCTCCATCAATAGACAAAGACGGATTTTAATGGATTTTTTAGATAGATTACTTTTATTTACCTTTGCCGTGTTTAATTTATATATTCTTTGGAGAGTAAATAAAATTGAAAATGAAAGACCAAGTTATGAAGATATCAAAAACATCTTCGAAATTATGATTGATAAGATAGAAAGTAAGGATATATATGAATAGTGTTTACAAGTTTATTGCTAAGAGTGTTAACAAGTTAGATGGAACTCACAAGCAATATTTTATGGATGAAAGATTACGAATTATTATTGAGATTTATACTCATGCATTATCTTGTGAAACATATGATTATTGGATCACTGTAGGAAATAGTTCATCTAAGGCTTATTTAAACTCTGGATGCAAAACAAAAGATGAATTAATTGATAAGATTTATGATTCTTATGTTAAAGACTTTGCAAAATATGATGAAATGCTCAATGATCCTTTACTTTATGCAGGATATTTGAACAATAAAATCTATAGTCTTGAACTTGAATTAAAAATGCAAAAGAATGCAAGACAAGAAATGAAAGAAGATATTGAGAAATTGCAACAACAAGTAAGTGATCTTCTTAAAAATAACCAATCATTAATAGAGTATTCTTCTAAAACAGTCAAAGAAAATTATGAACTGAGATCTGAATTAAGAAGACTTATAGCAGATTTACAAGAAGAAAAAAATGCTCATACCACAACACAATGTAGAGCTATTTTTGCCACTCATATTCTTAATGGACACAGAGATGAAAGAGTGAAAGAGTTTATTAAAGAGCATGATATAATAATTTAGTCGAAAGACAAATCCAGACCATTGGTTAATACTTTAGAATTATTTTAACTACCTGGTATAATTCTCATGTCTTAATAGCATGAGACCTGGGGAAAAAAGAATCAGCCTAAAAAACTGATTCTTTTTTGTTTTTAAGGCATATAACTGTAAATGTGTAATACTTTAAAATATCTTAAATATCGTAAAATAAAATAAGACAAAGCTTCTTGAGGATTGAAATATGTTTAAAGCAATGCCAGATGATTTAAAAATGGGTGATTATGTTTCTTGGGGCACTTCTGCTTCTGATGCTAGGGGTAAAATTGTTGATATCAGAACAGATGGCGAAGTTGAATCTAGCATTTCTGGCTATACATTAACAGGAACACCACGAGATCCAGTGTATGTTATTAAATTAGTGCAAAAAGATCAAGATGGCAAAGATGTTTTAACAGAGCAAACAGTAGTACATAGAGCTGATGCATTAAGAGTAATTCCTGATCCTATAAAGTCAATGAAGACTTTTTTTAGTGCAGAATTAAAAGCAAAAGAAAATGGAATTGTTGAGGGATATTTAGTTCGCTTTGGCAATCCTAATGACACTGACCTTGAAAAAGATTATTTTACCAAGTCCACTGATTTTGGATTTGAGTTTGATAATGGTGAAAGTCATAAACTTGGTCTTTATTATAATCACGGAATGGATAAAGTTCTTGGTACTAAAAAGATTGGTTATGGCGAAGTAATGATGGATGATAAAGGTCTTTGGTATTCTGCTCAACTTAACATGGCAGACGAATATTCCAAGATGATTTATGATCTTGCTAAAAAAGGTCAATTAGGTTTCTCAAGTGGTTCAGCAAGTCATATGGTTGAGAGAGAAATGATGGGCAAAGCTTATGAAATTAAAAGATGGGCATTAGCTGAAGCATCATTAACACCTACACCTGCTGAATATCGTAACAAAGCAGAAGCCAAGAGATATTTTGATGAAGAGGGCAGATTTATTGACTATACCGAAAAAGAAAAAATGGAAATGTCAAAGAAATCTGAAGATGAATACGAAGATGAAGGTGAGGACGTTGATGAAATGGTGGAAGGATTAATGATGATTAATGCTACACCAGAAGAAATTGCCTCTACTATTTATGATGGAGTAGAGGAAGACTTGGTCGCTGATTCTATTCATTGCCTCTATAAACGTATGATTGAGGGTGTTTTAGGCATTGTTGAATCTGGTGGTGATATTGCTACTATCAATGCAGTAATTCAAGGATTCCACGATAGAGCTTTAATGGTTGCAGAGAAATATGTTGCAATGCCAGAAGCTCAAATGTCTATGGAAATGGAAGCGATGAAATCAATTGTTGCTAAATCACCTGAAAATATTAAAGAATGTGAAAGAGCCTTGCGTGATGCTATGGACCTTTCTCGCAGCCAAGCTAAAGGTTTGGCAAAATTGGTTTGGAATCATTTGTGTGATGCAAATGAAACTCAAGAACCAGAAATAAAAACAACCAATATTGAAAAAGATTCTGAGAGAAATGCGCTACTTAAGGAAGCTTTGAAATATTTAATTTAAGTCGAAGTACAAGACTAAAAAGGTAAAAAAAATGACACTTGAAGAAATCCAAGCCAAAATCAAAGAAAATGCGATTAAGGCTACAGAAATCCTTGATGCTGAAAATGCAGACACAACTGCAGCTAAAGCTCTTATTGATCAAAATAAGCAATTGGAAGAAAAAGCAGAAATGATTAAAGCTCTTGCTGAAGTTCCTGTTGCTAATGAAAACGTAGAGGTTAAAAAAATGTCCGATATTATCATTCCTGGTGCTAGCTCTTATGGTAACGTAAAGAGTTTCTCACCAGATACTCGTGCTGAAAAAGAAAAGATGGGTTTTGCTTTTGGTCAGATGGCTAAGATGGTTGGCCGTAATGACAAGAAGGCTCATCAATGGTTAGTAGAAAATGGCTACTACACCAAAGGTCAAAACGAAACAACCGATGCAGACGGTGGATATTTAGTCCCACAGATTCTTGCAAATGAAATTATCTTCCTCAGAGATAAGTTTGGTGTAATTCGCCAAAACGCCCGTGTCATGGGTATGTCCAGTGACAACTTGAACGTCCCGAAGAACTCTGCTTCCACAACTGCTTACTGGCCAAATGAGAACACCAACATTACTGCTTCTCAAGTAACCTTTAGCAATGTTCAAGTTCTTGCAAAGAAACTTGCTATTCTTACTCAAGTTTCTTCAGAATTGCAAGAAGATTCAATTGTAGACGTCGGAGCAGCTTTAGCCGAAGATATGGCCTATGTCATGGCTTACAACGAAGACCTTGCTTGTCTATTTGGTGACGGTACGTCAACATACGGCGGAATCACTGGTATCTTCAAGGAAATCGCTGATATTGCTGGAAACGCTGGTTATATTGAAACTGGTGCTGCAACAACTGGTAACTGGGGTGCTGCTACTCTTGCTGACCTTAGAAAACTCGCTGGTGCTGTTTCTCAATATGCAGATAACCAAGACCTCAAATGGTACATGTCTCGTGCATTCTTCCAATCTGTAGTATGTGCTGACCTTGATGCCCTCACTGGAAATGGTTTCTTTGACTTAACTAATGCACCAGGACCAAACCCAACATTGTTCGGTTATCCAGTTGTTTACACTCAAGTTATGACAAGTGATCCAACTCCTGCTGCTGGAACTGTTCTTGCTATGCTTGCAAACCTTAAGACTGGTTCTATCATGGGCTCTAGACGTGATCTTAGAATCCAAGTTAGTGATCAAGTTGGATTTATTTCTGACTCACTTTACTTTAGAGCTACAGAGCGCTTCGGGTTCAAATACCATGACCTTCCAACAGCTACAAGTGCAAATTCTGCAGCTGTTCTTGTTGCTAAAGCATAATCTTATCACACACAAGAAAAAGAGCAAGAGAAATCTTGCTCTTTTTTTCTTTATCACTAATATCGTAAAATAAAATAGTAATACAATTGAGGATTTAAAACTATGCCATTAAGTCGTTTGCAAGCTATTAAAAAATTAAGCTGGATGTGTCAAGCAGAAGCATTTCCAGAGCTAGATTCTAATGCGCTTGGAGAATTAATTGATGAGCACAAAAGATACTCAACTTGGACAGCTTCTGAAAGTTATAGTGTTGGAGATCAAATTGTTCCGACAGTTCCTAATGGACGTGTTTATCTGTGTACTATTGCTGGTACAAGTGGCACTGTGGAGCCTAATTTTCCTCAAATTATGTATGCTGTTGGTCAAAACTTTCAAGATGGTGTAATTCCAGCAGATGCAGATCCTTTAACATGGAGAGATGCTGGTTTTACTCAACAAGAAATCTATGATGTTAGAGCTTCCGCAAGAGAAGGATGGATGAGAAAAGCTAGTATTGCAGCTAATTTACTCAATACAGATGATGGTGCAACAAAGGTAGATCTCAATAAATTAATTCAAAATTGCCATGAACAAGCAGCTAAATTCAGGTCATTTGGAATACTCTAATGCCTACTCCAACCACCCTTTTAAATACACTTAGAGCCGCATCAGCTTATTATATGATGTCTGATAACGTTAAGATATTACGATCAGAAAGCTGGAATGATGAGTATGGTGGTGTGTATACAGATTACACAGTTGTCAGTACCACAAAAGCTAGATTAACACATAGGCAATATCAAGAAGAGCCTATTGGTGGTGGAATTACTAACAAAGATGAATATTATTTCATTTTTGAAGATAACATTGACATTAGATTTGAAGACAGAGTGCAAATTGTAAATGATCCGAACAGTACTAGATATTTCCTTGTTGTTGGTGTTGATGATGTTGTTACACAAGGTATTTTTAAAACTGCCAAAGTAGAGGTTAATTATAACTAATGGGAACCATCGACTGGCCTAATTTAATTCTAGGTATAGGATCTAATGCAATCTTGATTGTATCAGGCTTTGTATCTATGCAAGTTAAAATAGCAGGATTACAAACAAAATTAGAAGGCTTTGAGAAATCATTTGAAAAGCTTGTAAATAAAGTTGATACCTTAGATAAGCATCAATTAGAGCTTCACACTAATTTAACAAGATTAGAGACTCGTTTTGAAATGATAGAAAGAGAGAGATAATAAAATGCCTATTCCACCATCAGCAAACGTATTTTTAGATTTTGGTAATGCATCTTGTTTCGTAAATGGCGGAACAGCAGTAAATGACTTATCTGGAAATGGTAAAAACTGGACTTTAAACAACACTTCTTACACTTATGATGGAACTGTTGGTGCCGTTACATTACCACCAGGAACATATGCAGACGGAAATAACACACAATATGGTTATGGGACAGCTGCGTTTACTATTTTAACATGGCTAAAATTAGATCCTGTAACAAGTAGTTCAGCTAATATTTGTATTTTTGGTCCTGATGGTAGTGGAACTAGACTTTGGTATTTTTTGAATGGTAATAATGGAGCATGTTCCGATACTGGTAGTTCTGCAATTGTATGGGGTGGATCTACTTTCGATGGTAACTGGCATTTAGTAGCTTTAACAAGACCAGCAAATGGAACAGCTGGACAACAAAATTTTTATATCGATGGTGCACCATTGTCTCAAACTGCAACATTAGCACCAGGAACAAACTTAAACCTTGGAAATGGTGGATATGCAACTATTCACACAACTTTTAATCCAGATCCAATTACAATATCTACTTTTAAAATATATATGGCTGAATTAACTGCTGGAGAAATATTATCTATCTATACTGCAGAAGCTGGAAGATATACAGGTGGACCAACACCTTATGTAGGTAAATCAAATGGAAGAAGCTTTGGTCAAGGCTTTTCACAATAATGAATAATATTATTAATAGCACTATATCGGAGTAATAAATAATGTTTTATGTAAAGCAAAACGAAACTACAGCTTCTTTAAAAAGAGTTCCAATCTTAATGGTTGATGAAACAGATGGAGCAACACCTGAAACTGGATTAACTTTATATCCAGAAGTTTCAATTAATGGTGGTGCTTATGCTGGTGCTGCTGGAACATGGTCTGAAGTAGGATATGGTGTTTATTATTATCAATTAGATTCCACTGAAATATCTACTTTAGGTTGGGCAGGAATCCATGTTACTGCTTCTGGTGCTAGAAATTATGATGCAATTGCTCAAATAGCTGCTTTTAATATGTATTCAGCTGCTGGTGTAGGAATCACTGCAGGCGATGTATGGTCATATGATATCTCAGCTGAAACTACTGCTGGTACTGCTGGAAGTCAATTAAATCTAGCTGCATTACCTTCTGGTGCTGGCGCTACTGCTGGTGATGTCTGGGATTATGTTATTGGTGGAGATAGTGCTCAATTCCTTCTTGGTAATATTAATACCAATGTAAACAACCTTCCTAGTGCAAATACTATCAGAGATGCAGTCTGGAATGCTCAATTAGATGAATCTGCTGGTTTCTCAACATCACCTCCATATGCTAGTGGTTTAATGAGTCAAGCTGGTACTGCTGCTACAACTCTTCCTGCTGACGTTTGGTCATATGCTACCAGAACATTAACATCTGGTGGTGGTGCAACAGCTGGAGACATCTGGACTTATGATATCTCTGCAATCACTACTTCCGGTACTGCTGGAAGTCAATTAAATCTTGCAGCAATTCCTTCTGGTGGCGCAGGATTGACAGCTGGAGACGTTTGGGATTTCAATATTACTGGATTTGGTGTAACAGGTTCTGCAGCTGAGTATGTTACTCAAACAAACTTTACTGTTGGTAATATTGAAACTTATGTAGCTAACCAAACTCCACAAGATATTTGGACATATGCAGGTATTGAAGGAAGAACAATTACTGGTGGTTCTGTAACAAGCGTAGTTGATCCTGTTTCTATTACAACTGCTGCTATGGCTGGTGTTGCTAATACTGTTTGGACAGTTGCAAGCAGAACAATTACTGGTGGTACTGCAGATACAGTAACCAGTGTTACTAATACTGTTGATATTTCAACTCAATCCGTAACTGATATCTGGTCTGAGGATGTTTCTTCATACTCAACACCTTCTGCTGGTTATGATTTAACACAAGCAGCAAGTGGTGGTGCGGGAATCACTGCTGGTGATGTCTGGTCCTATGATATTTCTGCTATAGTTGGAGCAGGTTTAGCAGGATCACAACTTAACTTAGCTGCTTCTGCAATTGGTGCTACAAGTGGTGATATTGCTACAGCTGTATGGGATTACACTGGAACAACTATACCAACATCAACCAAGGAAACTCTAGAATCTGCAAATACTTATGCTTCTAATGCTTCATCTCAAACTGGTGCGTCTGCAATTAGGGATGCAGTTTGGGATACAGATCTTTCATTCCTTAGTGGAACAACTCAAGCAGCTGGTATTCTTTATGAAGCAGCTGCAGGTACTACACTTAATGCTCCAAGTGCAGTATGGTCTTATGCAACTCGTACATTAACTTCTGGTGGGGGAATCACAGCAGGTGACGTATGGTCATATGATATTTCTGCAATCACTTCTGCTGGTACTGCTGGTTCACAACTTAACTTAGCTGCTTTACCAAGTGGAGGAAGTGGATTGACTGCTGGCGATGTCTGGGCATATGATATCACTTCTGCAGTTCCTAATTCATCTGCAGAAGTGTTAAACTTTGCTAAATATTATGCTGATGTAGCTCAAGCTAATACTAATGATATTGGTGGTACTGTTTGGGGATATAATGCAACTTTAGGTGGAAGCATTCCTGCAGCTGGTGGATATTTAGTACAAGCTGGAGATGCAACAACCACTGCAATTACAGCTGCTGATGTATGGTCTTACAGCCCTAGAACAATTACTGGTGGATCTGTCACTAGTGTTGTTGATGGCGTAACTGTAACTACTAACAATGATAAAACTGGATATTCTTTATCTGCAAGTCAAACATTTGATTTAACAGGCAATATCACTGGTAATTTGAGTGGTTCTGTTGGTTCTGTCACTGCTAATGTTGGTTTATCCACTGCAACTCAATCTTCTATTGCTAACTCTGTATGGGGATATGCAACCAGAACATTAACAAGTTCAGGTACTGCTATCACTGCTGGAGATGTCTGGGATTATGCGGGTGGAAGAACAATTACTGGTGGTACTGTTGCTGATGTAACAAATCCAGTTTCAATTACAACTGCATCTATGAGTGGAGTAGCTGGAACAATTTGGAATTCTGCAGTTGCTTCTTACAGCACTAATGGTACTTATGGCAAGCTTGTTTTACGTTCTGATCAAGCATCACAAACAGGCAATGTTACTTTAAGAAGTGCAGCTGGCATTAACATGGTTGATGCAGATGTTCATAGAATTGATAATGATGTTGATGCTGCAACAAACCTTAAGAATGCTTTAACTGGTATTGGCGCTTCTTGGACAGGAAATGTTGTTGGTAATGTCACTGGTTCTGTCAATTCAGTTGTTAATCCAGTTGATGTTTCTTCTGCTTCTATGAGTGGAATTGCTAACACAGTATGGACAGCTGCTACTAAGACAATTACTGGTGGAACTGTTGATACTGTAACAAATCCAGTCAATGTATCTTCTGCATCTATGAGTGGAGTTGCTGGAACTGTATGGTCATATGGTTCAAGAACTCTAACAAGTGGTGCAGGCGCTACAGCAGGTGATATCTGGACTTATAATATTGCTTCTATTTCAACATCTGGTACTGCTGCTAAACAACTTAATGATGCAGCTGTTTCTGGAAGTGTAGTAACAGTTGTCAATGGTCCTTATGTTCTCACCTCAATTGCTGAAGGAACAGATGGTCAATTAGATATCTTGAGAAATAGTGTTCAAAGCATCCAACTTAACCTTGTTGATGGTAATGGTTCTCCATTCAATATTGGTGGAAATTACACTGTAGATGTGGATGTTTACGATGTATCTGGAGCTCTTGCAGCTAATTACACTCCAACTGTTGATTTTGCAGGAAATGGCATTATATCCTTCGATATTGACACAGATGTAACTGGTACAGATGGAAGATACACCTTGGTAGTATCTCTTACTGATGGAGATGTAATCAAGCTTGGACCACTCAACATTCTTGTGAGACCACTCTAATTATGGTTAAAACCAAAGTTGAATTAAAGATTAATTCTGCTGCTTTAGACAATGTTCTTAAAGCAGCAGAAGGTCTTGTCAATAATTCAGCAGAAGAATTAGCAAAAGAGATGAAAAAAAGTATCATTTCAGGTTCTAAATCTGGAAATCAATACTTTATTAATGGACGTAGACATCAAGCTTCTGCACCTGGACAAGCACCTGCAAATAGCACTGGAAACTTAGTAAAAAGTATTAAAGCTAAGAAATTAACTAATGGTCAAGAAGTAACTATTGATGCTAATTATGCAGCATTTCTTGAATATGGTACTTCTAAAATGAGACCTAGACCATTTATATTTCCTGCATTGATGAAAATCAAAAAAAGGTTATTATCAAAACTTAAAGGATTATCAAGATAATGTCATTTGAACCATTAGTAATCTCTAAATGGATTTACGATACTTTAAGCACTGATGATACTTTAGCTGCATATTTATCAGGATCTAAAGCACCATACTATCAACAAGGTGTTTATTTAGAAGTAGCACCTGAGAAAGACCCACGAACACAGCAAATGCCACAATTACCATACATTGTGTTTAGTAGGTCTGGATCTGATATTACTGATGAATCTGCCTTGTGTGGAAGTAGATATTATTCAATTCCAGTATATAGAATAACTGTATGGGATAATAAAAATGGAAGTATCAGTTATTCAAAGCTTAAAAATATCATAGAAAGAGTGGATACATTACTTTCTAATCAAAGCGTTGTTGATTCTGGCATTAAATTTTATTGTCAGAGATTTGATACTGATCAGCCGTTTGAAGTCGGTTCAGATGGCAGAGTCGATTATGGGTTAACCATTTTATATCGTTTCAATACAATAGTATAAGAGGTAATAATTATGC
>Ga0222712_10001376_pt1 | contig 30032 bp, 28 predicted proteins | sample C33_657DmetaG_FD_165043 | JGI IMG/M metagenome (GOLD analysis project Ga0222712, IMG submission 165043) | Estuarine water microbial communities from San Francisco Bay, California, United States - C33_657D | ecosystem: Environmental > Aquatic > Marine > Unclassified | place: USA: California...
ATTCGTAAATATACTCCTGAAATTGTTTTATGTAATGCTTTACATGACCGTCATCCTGACCATCGCAGAGCGAGTGATCTAATAAATGATGCAGTTTTTCTTTCAGGACTTCCTAAAATTAAGACAGAGCTGCATCGGGAATCCCAAATGGCTTACAGACCCCGTTTGCTGCTTCAGTACATTCAGGACAGATATATTGAACCTGATATTATAGTAGATGTAAGCAATTTTTGGGATAAAAAAATGGAATGTATTCATGCTTTCAAAACCCAGTTTTTTAACTCATTAAGTGAAGATCAAGAAACCTATATTTCTACGCCTCACTTTTTAAAATCAATAGAGGCACGTTCTCGCGAATTAGGAAAGTCAATAAATGCTATTCATGCCGAGGGTTTTACCTGTAGAAAATTACTTGGCATTGATGATTTAATGGATTTGAAGTAAGTTTTGTAAAACCAGCCCCGTATTGAACTAGTCAATTTCTGCCTGAAATAGCTTCTTTAGAAATTAAATCTGTTGATCATTCCAGAAATTCCGGATAAGCCACCGGTATGGATTGCTAGAATTTTACTACCCCGATTAAAATGATTTTTTGAGATCAGATCAAATAGTGAAAAAAACATTTTTCCGGTATAAACGGGGTCAATTAATATACCACTTGTACTACAGAAATTTTTGATAAAAGTCAAAATCTCTTCATCAGTTTTAGCATAGCCCCCAAAGTGATATTCAGCATGAAACTCAAATGAATTAATGCCAGTATTTTCTTCTATTTCAGTTTTAAGGAATTCTGCGCCCTTTAATACCGGAATTACGTGAGTTAATGTCTGGATGGAACATTCTTTAATCCCTTTTATAATCCCTGATGCGGTAGTTCCTGTTCCAGCTGCACAAAATATATGATCATATACTTCGGGTAATTCATTTATTAATTCTGCACATCCTTTTATTGCAAGTGCTCCAGCACCTCCTTCATCAATAAAATAAGCTTGGGTATGATCTTGAAAATGCTGATCAAACAAGTTTTTTTTATGTTTGTAGCTCTCCCTGTCAATAAAAATAAGCTGCATTCCAAATAGCCTGCATAAGGTTAGAGTTTCGTTTTTTACTTCTTCGCCCCGAACAAAGCCGGTAGTTTGAAACCCGAATTTTGCTCCTACACAGGCAGTTGCCAGTAAATGATTGGAAAAAGCACCTCCGAATGTAACCAGATGTTTTTTGTTTAGTTTATAGGCATCCCTTAACAAATACTTTAACTTACGCCATTTATTCCCAGAGATAAAGGGATGGATCATGTCATCTCTTTTTACAAAAACCTGTATCCCTTTTTTTATAAATAAAGGGTTTTTGATTTCTTCAACTGGACTATGAATATCAAGTTCAATCATTGTACTTCTGGATTCTTTGGCTGATCGTATATTTCCCCTTAATGTTATTTCCCCAACCCAAATCCGATACCACCATTAAATGAATTGTATTCAGCCATGCTATAAGATCCATATATTCTGAAAAAAGCAAGGTTTAGCTGGAAGCCGATATTGCTTCTGAAACCGTTGATATCAGTTTGATTAATATTTACTGGATTTGTATAGTTTGTATATATTTTTTGACCTAGTGGAGTTACACCGGTAACGATGGGGTAATTCCCCTTTAAGCCAGCATCGGTTTTGGCGGTATTATAACTCAAACTTAAGAATGGAGTGAATACCGAAAATCTTTTTGAGATGATTGCTTCTGTATTGATTCCTGAAAATTTTGCTTCAATCCGCTGGTTTGAAAAATCCTGAACCTGACCAGGAGCTGCAGATAGGGAGCCAGAAGGTACAGGAACATTCAATGGAACTTCAAAGCTGAATTGAGTATAACCTGCCGCTACAGCAATATCAATCGGGAATACTTTGTCGGCCATGCCGGATATAAGTGGCAGTAATTCAACCTTTAATCCAGCGCCATACATTCCTATCGATCCGATATTAGTTCCGATGTTGACTTTTGGCATGGCCCTTACAGAAAGCTCTATACCTCGCGAAAGTCCAATTGAACCTTGTAATTGTGGGGCTGGTATCATATTTAGGCCCGTTCCTTTTGGCATGGTGAATGATTCAATGGGTTGATTAGCTGAATCATATATAGTTAACTGTGCATTTAAAGAATTCCCCCCAGCAAATGTAGGTGTAAGGGTTTGAACTGAATTTGTGGGCCTTATATTATTAGACAATCCGATTTTTGTTAGGTCAAAAGTTTCATCCATTGGCTGAATAACCGCTCCAGTCAATCCTATGCGAAGATCAAAACGCATTAAATTTTTAGAGTGGGCAGAATTGTTCCATCCCGAGTTTAATCCTACTCCAAATCCTTTAAAAAGTGGTTTTAAATAAGCTTGAACTAGCTTTGTTGCATCTGCTGGCCCTGATTTTATCAAGCCTGACACATCGCTTTGTGAAAATGCTGAATCTGAATTAAAAATGATCAAAATGGCAATAAAAATTCGGAAAAACAGTTTTTCTCTCATTCGATTTTTATTTATAGGTCATTTTAGGCAAACCTTGTTTAACAACTATTTTTTTTATTGATCCTGCAGGGTTAAAGTATATCCCTTTAATACTAACATAAAGGTAAATTCTTTTAATCAATCACCATGATAAATACATGATTTATGTAGATCATTTAAATCTATTCAGTTCAATGATTCTTTATTCTTAATAATCCTTACAAAGGTTTAATTTTGTAATATGACAGATGAGAATCAGGATTTAGAGGAACAGGATCTTTATGAACACCTGCGCATTGTAGTGGATAAGGGCCAGTCATTATTAAGGCTCGACAAATTTTTGATTATCCGAACAGAGAATACCTCGCGGAATCGTATCCAGAATGCAATAGATGCTGGTAACGTTTTAGTAAACGATAAGGTGGTAAAGGCTAGTTATAAAGTTAAGCCTCTGGATATAATTTCAATGGTTCTACCTCATCCTCCCCGTGATACAGAGGTGTATCCCGAAGATATTCCCATTGATATCATATTTGAAGATGATGATGTGATCATGGTCAATAAGGCACCTGGAATGGTTGTGCATCCTGGGTTTAATAATTATACAGGAACCCTGGTTAATGCATTGGTTTTTCATTCACAGCAATTGCCTCAAATGCCCGGAAATGATGGCCGACCCGGATTGGTTCATCGAATTGATAAGGATACCTCTGGACTATTACTGGTCAGTAAAAATGAATGGGCGATTACATTTCTGGCCAAACAATTCTTTGATCATTCGATCAGCAGAAAGTATATAGCGCTTGTTTGGGGAGATCTTACTGAAGATGGCACTGTTACTGGGTATATTGGAAGGAGTATTAAAGATCGTAAGGTTATGGCTGTTTATGATGATGAAACTAAAGGTAAGTGGTCAGTCACTCATTATAAGGTTTTGGAACGATTCAATTATGTTACCTTAATAGAATGTCAGCTTGAAACAGGCCGTACCCATCAAATTAGAGCACATATGAAGCAAATCGGACATCCATTATTCAATGATAGCACCTATGGTGGCGACAAGATTTTAAAGGGTACCGTATTCAATAAGTATCGGCAGTTTGTTGAGAATTGTTTTGAAATCCTGCCAAGGCAAGCCTTACATGCTAAATCTTTAGGGTTTATACACCCAACAACAAGAAAATTTATCCATTTCGAAACTGAACTACCGGAAGATATATCCTCAGTAATAGAGAAATGGCGTAATTATATAAAAGAATAAGAATGATTAAGCAGTTCATTAATTTAAATGGAAGTATTGTTTCATCTGATCATCAGATCTTTACTGTCAGTAACCGAGGTTTTAGGTATGGCGATGGTCTTTTTGAATCGATGAGATATATGAATGGTCAATTGAAATTTCCAGATCTTCATATTGACAGGGTACTAAAGGGGATGAAAATTCTTAAATTAGAGAATAGCTTTCATTTAGATTCATGGTTTTTACGAGAAAAAGTTGAAGAGCTTGCCCGAAGAAATAAAATTGGACCTGATGCAAGATTCAGACTAACTGTATTTCGTGATTCAGGTGGTTTATATAGTCCGGAGTCAAATAAAATGGCCTACGTACTGGAGTGCCAAAGTATGGATGAAAGTCAGTATACATTCAATAATAAAGGTCTTATTATAGACGTATATGATGAATTGACGAAATCGGTTAATATACTTTCTAATCTTAAAACTTGTAATTCTCTGATCTATGTTCTTGCTGGTATTTTTAAAAACCAGTATAAATTGGATGAAGTAATGATATTAAATCAACATGGATTCTTATGCGAGTCAATCAGCAGTAATGTATTTGTGGTATATGACAGTAAGTTATACACTCCATCTTTAAATGAAGGTTGTATAGGTGGTGTGATGAGACAGGTAGTTATGCGTTTAGCAATAGAAAATGGTATAGAGCTTATTGAAGCACAAGTAAATCCGGATATTTTAAATGAAGCGGATGAGGTTTTTATTACCAATGCAGCAAAAGGTATTCAATGGGTTATGGGATATAATAGCAAAAGATATTTTAATGAAATGTCAAAATTTCTGAGTGAAAAATTGAATCTGCTTTAAAAAATTCTATTGTAGGCGTATACCTCTTAAAAATTCGTCGATTTTCATTTTCTTTTTACCTTCTAATTGCAATTCTAGAACAGAAATAAAGCCATCGGCACAGGCAAATTGAAGAGTCGTTTTATGGTCGGTTTGAAAACTTCCCGTTTCTAATGTATGTTTTGAATAGTTTACTTCGACTTGGAAGATCTTCAATGTTTTTTCCTGAAAAAGACAAAAAGCAGCAGGATAGGGGCTGAGCCCTCTAATATGGTTATATATGGTCATAGCCGGTTGATTCCAGTTGATCTGACAATCTTCCCTGAAAATTTTAGGAGCTGATTTTAAAGTCTCTCCTTTGTTAATATCCTGTGGAATTTCTTTATAATCATTTAATTCAATTGCTTTTACTGTTTTTACAAGGAGTTTTGCGCCAACAATCATTAATTTATCATGCAGATCAGCAGCCGTATCTTTTCCCTCGATATTTACCTTCTCCGCAAATAAGATATCGCCAGTATCAATCTCTTGCTTTAGGAAAAATGTACTTACTCCGCTTTCTTTTTCACCATTAATTATGGCCCAATTTATGGGTGCTGCACCCCTGTATTGTGGGAGTAGAGATCCATGAAGATTTATAGTGCCCTTTACAGGCATATTCCATACTATTTCAGGTAACATTCTGAAGGCTACTACAACCTGAAGGTCTGCATTTAATGATCTTAATTCTTGAATGAATTCAGGATCCTTTAATTTAACAGGTTGGAGTATTTTTAGTCCCTTTTCAACTGCAAATTGCTTAACTGCAGACTCATTGATCTTTTGGCCCCTGCCTGCTGGTTTATCTGGAGCTGTTATGACTCCAACTAAGTCAAAGCCTGCTTCCAATAGTGCATTCAGAGATGCTACAGCAAAATCGGGGGTACCCATGAATACTATTTTCATATTGAGATGTTAGATGTTAGATATGAGGTATGAGGACTGAGGTATGAGATGTTAGATATGAGATGTTAGATATGAGATTTGAGATATGAGATTTGAGATTTGAGATATGAGATATGAGGTATGATGTATGATGATTTCCTACTTCCTACCTCCGTCTTCCTACTTCCGACCTCCGTCTTCATACTTCCTACCTCCTGCTTCATACTTCCTACTTCCTACTTCCTACTTCATACTTCCTACTTCCTACCTCCGACCTCCTGCTTCCTACTTCATACTTCCTTTTCTATTGATACAATAAATACTTTTTCCTCATTAACTTGTATTTTGATAAGCCGGGTTCCCAGCTTTGGCGGATATCTTCTTCTGATTTTCCGGCAATGATCTGCTGTTTCAAGTCATATGAACCTGCTAGTTTGTCGAAATTGCCCATTTGATTACTTTGCTTGAAGTCAAAGAATTTATCTTTGTATGGGTATGCATTATACAATTCTATTAACCAGCTCAAATTAATTTCACCTTCTTTGCGGATCTTATTGGTATTATATTGGCGTAGATCTATTCCATAGCATTCTTTATTCATATGCAAGGGAGTTTCGCTCATGCCTTTAATACCTTTAGGAACAAATGAAAATTTATACTTCCCTTTTAGGTCAGGATTTCCCAGAATTGTGAATGGAAAATAGGTGCCACGGCCCTGGCTAATAATAGTTCCTTCAAATAAACAAAGGGATGGATACAGTAAAATAGACTGTGCAGTATTCAAATTAGGTGATGGCTTAACTGGTAATATATAAGGCATAGTATGATTATAATTGGCATTCTTGATCACCTTAATCTTACACTTTACCTTATTTGCAAGCCACTCTTCGCCATTTAGCATCTGAGCATATTCAGCAATGGTAAGCCCGTGTGTAATAGGAATAGGATTTATTCCGATCCCTGACTTCAATTTCGGATCCAGAATGGGTCCATCAACATAAAAACCATTTGGGTTTGGACGATCTAGGATAAGTAATTCTTTATCATTGTCTGCACAAGCTTCCATAACATGTTGAAGTGTGTTTATATAGGTATAAAACCTTACCCCAACATCTTGGATGTCATAAATCATCAGATCGATATCTGCAAGATCTTCTTTAGTCGGTTTATTATGTTTACCGTATAACGATATTGCAGGTATGCCAGTTTTTGCATCAAAGCTATCATCTACATGAATTCCTGCACTTGCATCACCGCGAAAACCATGTTCAGGGCCAAATATTTTTACTATTTTAACGCCCAGAGCTAATAAACTATCTACAACTGTAGTGCTTCCAATAACAGAGGTCGGATTTACGACCATTCCTATCCGTTTTCCTTTCAGATAAGGAAGGTAAAGTTCTGTTTGCTCTGCTCCGGTACGTAGTTTGCCACGCACTTTGTCGATACTTTCAATTTTAATATTTCTGGGATCAGGAACCGGATTTCTGCCTGTTTGTATCTGCTGCGCTGATGATCTGTAGGCAATTAAAGTAAATACTGCTATAATTAAATATTTAAAACGGAACATGATAGGGTTTGATTAAATCAAGTAAAAATGAACCTTTATGGCTAATTGTTTCTGAAACGAAATTAAAAAAAATGCATCTTTGCTAAGGTACAAAAAAAACCATTTCAGGATTGAATTTACCTTTTTTCATCGCAAAGCGCATTACGTTTAACTCTAAACGTACTTTTTCAAAGCTAATTGTGCGTATCGCAATTCTTGGAATTATGCTTGGACTTGCCGTAATGATTTTGGCCGTAGCTATCGTTAAAGGATTTAAATCTGAGATCAGAGAAAAGGTTAGGGGTTTTTCTGGAGATATTCAGATTGTTAAACTTGACTTGAATACCTCTTACGAAAACACTCCCTTTAGTATTTCAGATTCTGCGTTCAAAAAAATTAGTGCAACATCAGGAATTTCATTTATACAGCCTTTTGCTACAAAGCCAGGCATTATCAATGCAGGTGATGAAGCCGAGGGAGTTGTATTAAAAGGGGTTGATCAATCGTATAACTGGGAATATTTTAAAAAGATACTTGTTGCAGGTAATGTGATTGATTTTTCAGATTCTGTTAAATCACGCTCCCAGATATTAATCTCGAAATATACTGCCGATAGGCTAAATTTGAAGGTAGGAGATGACTTTCTGATGTATTTTATTGAAAATTCACTCAGGAAAAGAAAATTTGAAATTGCAGGAATCTATGATCTGGGTGTTGAAGAGGTTGATAAGATATTTGTGATTGGTGATCTGGAATTGATCAGAAGTCTTAACAAGTGGCAACCTTCGCAGGTTGGTGGTTATGAGTTGAGAGTTAAGGATTTTAAAGATCTGGATATCATTGAGAATAAGGTTTATGAAGACCTTGGGCTTGAGCTCAAATCATATACAGTAAATGAATATTATCCTACAATTTTTGAATGGTTGTCTTTATTAGATGTGAATACTCAGGTAATCTTGATCCTCATGATGGCCGTTGCGGTGATCAATATGATATCTGCCTTGTTGATCATGATCCTAGAACGTACCAATATGATCGGAATATTGAAAGCTCTGGGAAGTTCTAATTGGAATATCCGTAAAATATTTCTGTACAACGCCACTTACCTAATCGGAATTGGCTTATTGAGTGGAAATTTACTTGGTATCGTATTGGGTCTTTTTCAGTATCATACCCACTTTTTTACTTTGGATCAGTCTTCTTATTATATGAGTTTTGTTCCGGTTCAATTAGATATTCAGGATATTCTTTTACTAAATGCAGGTACCTTACTTATTAGTTTAATGGTACTTCTTATTCCTTCATTGCTGGTTACCAGAATTTTGCCTCTTAAGGCAATTCGATTTAAGTAATTTAAGATCTTATTAACCGAAAACAGAAATTTTTCTGTTCAATCATTTAATTGTAGAAATTTTTAATTGTTTTTTGCCTCATTCCAGAAAACATCCATTTCTGTCAAAGTCATATCCTTGAGGCTTTTACCTAGCTCTTTAGCTTTGTTTTCAAGGTATTGAAAACGTTTGATGAATTTTTTATTGGTCTTTTCAAGTGCATCTTCCGGGTTTATATCAATGAACCGGGCATAGTTTATCAAAGAAAAGAGCAGATCTCCAAATTCAGCTTCGGCCTTCTCCTTATCGATGGCTGTATTTTCAACTGTATTATACTCATCTCTGAATTCTCTTAATTCTTCCTCAACCTTTTCCCATACTTGCGATTTTTCTTCCCAATCAAAACCTACTCCGCGGGCTTTTTCCTGAATTCTTGATGCCTTAATCAATGCAGGTAATGAAAGGGGAACACCCTCCAGAACTGATTTGTTGCCCTCTTTTAATTTAAGCTGCTCCCAATTTCGTTTTACATCTATCTCATTTTCTACAATCACATCACTATAAATATGCGGGTGCCGATGAATAAGCTTCTCGCAAATACCATTGAGTACATCCACAATATTAAAATCTTCGGTTTCGGATGCAATACGGCTATAAAAAACAAGATGGAGCATAATATCTCCTAGTTCTTTTTTTATCTCGTCTATATTTCCTTCAAGTATTGAATCAGAAAGTTCATAGGTTTCTTCGATGGTGAGATGCCTGAGCGTTTCCATGGTTTGTTTTTTATCCCATGGGCATTGCTCCCTTAGCGTATTCATAATAGTTAAAAGACGTTCAAATGCTGATGCAGGATTGCTGCCGGCAGGCGGAATAGTATTTGGAGCAGACATGATATGGAAATATTTCAGGTAAAAATAGGGTTTTTGTTTTTTACAATTTGACCGATCGAAGCATTTCCCTTTTACCTACAGCTCCTGGTGCTTTTTCAATTGAAAAACCGAGACTCTTCATTGCTCTTTTAAGTTCCCCAGTGATTGCATAGCTTACAAATACACCACCCGGCTTTACATAGTTACAGATATGGTTTAGCGATTCCAAATTCCACATTTCAGGTTGGTGAACAGCAGCAAAGGCATCGAAGTAAATCACATCAAATAGTTGTTGGGATTTGAAATTAAGTAATTTTTCAGGGGCAATTTCGAGCAAACAAGCATCGTTTATCTGGGTCATGCTATTCATTGCGGCTGAATAATTAATGAGGAATGAGTCCCATAATTTTTCTGATATATATTCATTATATCCTGTATCAGCGATCATACTCTGATTGAGCGGAAAAGCTTCTATTCCGATATAATTTAATTGAATCTGGTTTTTTATACAATAATCGGCTGTAACTAAAAAATTTAAGCCCGTTCCGAAACCAACTTCCAGGATGGATGCTTTTTTTTCTGCTTTTCCTTCCAGGTAATAATTGAGCCCTGAATTTAAAAATACATGCTTACTTTCCTGTAATGCTCCGTGTCGGGAATGATAATTCTCACCTACTTGTTCATTGAAAATAGTTTTTGAACCGTCTGAGGTCATTACAAAGCTTAAGTGATCCATATAAAGTGCAATAGTGTTAATTAACTTTCGTTCCACGGCTTAGCCATCGGCTCCAGGATTCAGTATAGGTATGGATTTCAGAGGTTTGAACGTCATTGTTTTTGTAAACAGGCTTTCCCTGGTTTACCCATTCAAAAAGGCTTCCGTATAGATTATAGACGTTTTTATATCCAGCCTCTAATAGCTTTTTGCCAATTTTTTCGCTCCTCATTCCAACAGAACAATACAGAACAATTGTGGCATTCATTGGTATATCATATATGTTACGCATGTCAAACCAAAAATATCCAACATTGCGCGCGTTTTTAATATGACTAACATTGAATTCTTCTTCTTCGCGAGTATCCAAAATGTATACTTCTTTTTTGTTTAGCTTAATTAAATCTTCAACAGATATAAGTGGAACACGGTGTTCATACAAGCTATCCAGCATTAATTTAAATTCCTGGTTTTTTATCTGTGCTTGAAGTTCAAAACCCAAAAAGCATAAAATGATCAGGAAGTACTTGTTACATTTTCTTTTTTGCATGATCAATTCAATGATTAATCAGATACCACAAATTAAACTTAAATTTTATCGGTTTCTTAGTAAGAATTTAAACTTAATGCTACAAATTAATTAAAAAGCCCTTTGCTTAACCTAAACAAAGGGCTTTTAAACTATTTTTAATCATTTTACCAGATTCTGATTCGGTCTTCTGGTTTTTTATAGAGTTTATTTCCTGGTTTAATATCGAATGCATTATACCATGCATCCATATTAACAGGTGCACCAATTGTGCGATATGGCCCTGGAGAATGGCTGTCAGTCACGATCAACTGTGCCGCAGATTCATTCAGGATATTACCTTTCCAAACCTGTGCCCATGAAAGGAAAAATCGCTGATCTGGAGTAAATCCATCAATTTTAACAGTACTTTGGCCTTGTTTAGTCATTTTAAAGGCTTCGTATGCTGCATTTAATCCACCAAGATCACCAATATTTTCACCTAGTGTAAGTTTTCCGTTTACATGAATAGTGTCTAAGACTGTATATGCATCAAATTGTTCTTGTAATGCTGTAGCTTTTACTTTAAAACGTGCACGGTCTACGTCAGTCCACCAGTTACGTAATGTTCCGTCTTTATCATATTGACTTCCAGAATCATCAAATCCATGGGATATTTCATGGCCGATCACAGCTCCAATTCCACCATAGTTTACTGCATCGTCGGCATTCGGATCAAAGAATGGGAATTGAAGAATTCCAGCTGGGAATACAATTTCATTGTTAACGGGATTGTAGTAGGCATTTACTGTTGGAGGAGTCATGCCCCAGCGGCTTTTGTCTACCGGTTTTCCAAGTTGCTTAACCATTTCGGTATATCCCCATTCACCTGCATTTCTGAGATTTTGAAAGAATGATCCCCTTTTGATCTCAAGGCCTTCGTACTCTTTCCATTTATCAGGATAAGCGATCTTTGGAGTAAATGCATATAATTTATCCAATGCTTTTTGTTTGGTTACATCGGTCATCCAATCTAGATTTTTGATCCTTATTTCATAAGCTTTTACCAGGTTGCTAACCAATTCTTGCATTCTTGCTTTTGCTTCAGGTTTAAAATGTTTTTTAACATAGATCTGACCAAGAAGATCGCCAACAGTGCCATCAGTTAAGGAAGACATACGCTGCCAGCGCGGCGTTTGAACTTTTTGGCCGGTAAGAATACGAGTAAAGGCAAAACTTGCATTCACAAATTCAGAACTAAGATAAGGTGCTGAAGTTTTGAGTATATTCCATTTTAAATAGGTTTTAAGATCATTTACAGTTGTTGTACTAAGCATTTCATTTAATGCAGTGAAGAATTTAGGAGAGTTTACTAAAACCGTATCCTGTCCACTTACTTTCATTAAAGGCATTAAACTCTGCCAGTTTAGATTTGAAGTGGTTTTGCTGAAATTTGTTACTGAGAACTTATTATAGGTTTTATAAGGATCACGCATTTCAACCCTGCTCATTTGTGCTGATGCGAGAGTCTTTTCCAGGTTGAAAATTGTTTCAGCTGCTTTTTCGGCTTCTGCGGGAGATGATCCTGAAAGGCTGAACAAACTAGTAATATAATTTTTATAAGATTTTTGAATAATTAGGCTCCTTGCGTCACTCTTTAGGTAATAATCACGGTCTGGAAGAGTTGTGCCACCTTGGCTTAACTGAGGGACAATATTTTTTACGTATTTTCTATCTTGTCCGACACTAAAACCGAAAAATGGAGAACCGCTACCATAGGTGCGCATGCTCGCAGCATGATTAATTATTCCATTCAGATCAGAGATCTGATTTAGTTTCTCTAGATCCGGTTTGATAGGAGAATAACCTAGTTTTTCAATAGTTAAACTATCCATGCCAGCCATATAGAAGTCGCCTACTCGTTTTTCAACTGATCCAGCTACTGCTTTTTTATTGTTTGCCGATTCTGCCAAAATAGTTTTTACAGCATTAATATTAAAGTCACGCAACAGATTAAAACTACCCCATCTGGTTTCCTTTGCAGGAACAGGATTGTTCTTTATCCAAGTACCGCTTGCATAATTATAAAAATCATCTCCTGGATTTTTAGTCAAATCCATGCTCGATTTATCAATGAAGACAAGCTTTTTGACAGGTTTCGAGTCATGCTGTGCATTAGCTTGCAAACTGAATGTGCATAGTCCTGCTAAAAAAAATAATTTAATGTAATTCATGTTTTAATAATTATTGGTTAGTTATTAAAAATAAAAATAAGGCTTAATGACGAAAAGAAAAGAATAGAATTTCAAGAAAAACTTATTGAACCATGAATTCAGGTAACGTCAATCTTAAATGAGTAAGAAAAAAGTCTATTGTTTTAGAAAAATAAGAGGTTTTCATTTTTATTTGATGATCTACTAATAATAGCCTTCAAAAGTAAAATTATTGTTAGTTAACGAAATTAATATTCCGGTATGCAGAAACGCAACAAAATCAAAAATTTGAAAATACAGCTAGACTCTATTCAAAAAATACCTCTCAAAAATGTACTTTTACAATTTAAATTCCCTTTTGGCAAATGAGCATTCCTAAAACATATAATCCGCGAGAAACTGAGGATAAGTGGTATTCATACTGGTTGGATAAAAAATTCTTCCGTTCAGTGCCTGATGAGCGTGAACCTTATACTATTGTAATACCTCCACCGAATGTTACTGGTGTGTTGCACATGGGTCATATGTTGAATAATACTATTCAGGATGTATTGATTCGCAGGGCGCGCATGCAAGGAAAAAACGCGTGTTGGGTGCCGGGCACAGACCATGCTTCGATTGCGACCGAGGCTAAAGTAGTAGCAATGCTGAAGGAAAAGGGAATTGAGAAAAAGGATGTAAGCAGGGAGGAATTTTTGGAGTACGCTTATGAATGGAAAGATAAATATGGTGGTATCATTTTAAAGCAGTTAGAGAAACTTGGTGCTTCATGTGATTGGGACAGAACACGTTTCACCATGGAGGAAGATCTATCAGAAGCTGTTATTGATACTTTTATTCATTTGTATAAAAAGGGATGGATCTATCGTGGTATCCGGATGGTGAATTGGGATCCTAAAGGAAAAACTGCAGTTTCTGATGAAGAGGTTATCCGCAAAGAAGTTAATCAGAAATTATATTATATCCGATATAAAGTAAAAGATCAGGATTCAGATTCTGACGCATATCTAACCATTGCGACCACTCGTCCGGAAACGATCATGGCCGATACAGCAATTTGTATCAATCCAAACGATCTCAGATTTGATCATCTGAAAGGGAAATCTGTATTTATACCCTTAATAAACAGAGAAATACCTGTAATTGAGGATGAATATGTGGATATGGAATTTGGTACTGGTTGCCTTAAAGTTACACCAGCCCATGATTTAAATGATTATGAACTTGGGGTTAAACATAAGCTACAGGTCATTGACATTTTAAATGATGATGGTACCTTAAATGAGAATGCCCAGATCTTGGTAGGAGAGGATCGTTTTACTGCCCGTAAGATGATCAGTAAAATGCTTGAAGTGGCTGGTAGTTTGGAGAAGGTTGAGGATTATAAATCACAGATTGGTTTTTCTGAGCGTACAGATGCCGCTATTGAGCCAAAGCTTTCTATGCAGTGGTTCTGTAAAATGTCGGAAATGTCTGAACCAGCCTTGAACTATGTATTGAATGGAGAGGTAAAGCTGATTCCTGAAAAGTTCATCAATACCTACAAGCATTGGATGGAGAATGTCAAAGATTGGTGTATTAGCAGGCAGTTATGGTGGGGCCAAAGGATACCGGCATGGTATAATTTAAAAGGAGAGTGGGTAGTTGCCAGAACAAGAGAGGAAGCGGTTCAGGAGTTTAAAAATCAGTTTCCTGAATCTGATTCGCATGATATCAGGCAAGACGATGATGTTGTTGATACCTGGTTTTCATCCTGGCTTTGGCCAATTTCTGTTTTTGATGGGTTTAAAGACCCTGATAATGCAGATATTAATTATTATTATCCTACCAATGACCTGGTTACTGCTCCTGAGATACTCTTCTTTTGGGTGGCAAGAATGATCATGGCTGGGCATGAATTTAGAGGAAAGGCGCCTTTTAAAAACGTTTATCTCACTGGTATTGTGCGCGATAAGCTAGGTAGAAAAATGTCGAAGTCACTAGGTAATTCACCTGATCCAATTGATCTGATTGAAAGATATGGTGCTGATGGAGTGCGGGTAGGGATGCTTTTATGCTCTCCTGCAGGAAATGACTTGATGTTTGATGAAAGCTATTGTGAGCAAGGTCGTAATTTTGCCAATAAGGTATGGAATGCCTTTAGGCTTGTGAAAGGCTGGGAAGTAGATGAAGGCCTGCCAAACACGAATCAGCAGGCTATTAACTGGTTCGATTCTGCATTTAATCAGGCTATTCTTGAGATTGAAGAAAATTACAGACAATACCGGCTTTCAGATTCATTAATGGGAATCTATAAATTGGTTTGGGATGATTTCTGTGCTTGGTATCTTGAAATGATCAAGCCTGTTTATCAGCAGCCGATTGATCCTGAAACTTATCGTGTAACCATAGAATATTTTGAGCGAATATTGAAATTACTTCATCCTTTTATGCCTTTTTTAACAGAAGAATTGTGGCATGATGACCTTTTTGTTGAACGCCAGGAACTAGATTGTTGTATAGTTGCTCCTTATCCTGTTGCAGGAAAGGTAAATGCCACGCTTTTAAGTGATATAGATCTTGTTAAACTAGTGGTTTCTGAAATCAGAAATGTTAGAAATGCAAAGCAAATATCTCCTAAAGAAGCCTTGCCTTTAAGCATAAGAGTTAATTCATCTATTAAGTATGATGATTATTTATCTATAATATTCAAACTTGCCAATATCAGTTCATCTCAATTTGTAAAGGAACCCGTTCCTGGTGCAAGCACTTTCATGGCTGGAAAAGATGAATTCTTTATTTCTCTAGAACATAATATTGATGTTGATTTAGAAAGAGATCGGCTAGAAAAGGAAATTGATTATCAGAATGGCTTTCTTAGATCAGTTGAGGCTAAATTATTGAATGAACGATTTATTCAAAATGCTAAACAAGAAGTTGTTGAAAATGAGCGTAGCAAAAAAGAAGATGCTCTTTCAAAACTAAAAATCCTAGAGGAGGCACTTAAATCACTTTCTGCTCTTTAATCTAAGCAAACACAGGTATTCAAAATCTGCGTTTGTTTATCTAAAAATACTTTTAATTGTAGTTAGCAACATCCTCCACCCGGCGTACATTTTGAGGCAATATCAGCTGGCTTTTGAGCAAAAATACTGATGCTGAAAATGCCTGTTTTACCTGATTTGAACTCTAAGATTTCATCAGCATTAAGATAATTTAACAGAATATCATCTGGAATAGTGATTGCTTTTTCTTTTTGAATCTGAAGATTTTTGAAGCCATTGATCTGGATCAATTCAAGGTAGGTTTCTTTTTGAATAGCTCCTGAAACGCAACCTGCATACATTTCAGCGGCATTTTTAATTTTTTGTGGGAGGTCTCCTGTTAATACTACATCCGAAATACTGAAGTGTCCTCCAGGTTTTAAAACCCTGAAAATTTCTTTGAATACATTGTTCTTGTTTGGTACGAGGTTTAATACACAATTACTAACCACCACATCAGCACTATCTGTCGTTACAGGAATATGCTCAATATCTCCATAACGGAATTCTACATTATTGTATCCAAGGTTCTCTGCATTTGTTCTAGCCTTGGCAATCATTGCTTCAGTAAAATCAATACCGATCACTTTTCCGCTTTCGCCTGTTTCTGCGCGGGCTACAAAGCAGTCGTTTCCAGCTCCTGAACCAAGGTCTATTACTACATCGCCTTTCTTAATCATCGCAAACTGGGTAGGTAAACCACAACCCAATCCAAGATCGGCATCTGCATTATAACCTTCCAAATGGCTATAATTATCTGTCATGATGTTGTAAACCTCTGTGCTGCATCCACCAGAACCACAGCATGAGCTTTCATTGGTTTGCTTATCCTGTAAGGCAATTTCACTATACTTTTGTCTTACCAGTTCTTTAATTTCAGCTTCAGTTTTCATAGGGAATAGTCATTATTAATTGTAATATTACGATGTTGCTATTCAAAAAATTTTAACAGCAGTTTATTGCAGGTTTAAATGATGAAAAGAAACCGCTGGTTTCTTTTTCGAGCATTTCCCAGGTTGAAGGGTTAATGCAATAACAAACACTTACTCCCTCTATTGTGCCCTGAATTAAACCTGCATTTTTTAATTCTTTAAGATGCTGTGATATAGTTGCCTGAGCTAATCCAAGTTCTTCAACTAAATCGCCGCATATGCAGGTATTACTTTTCATTAATTCTTGTAATATGGCAATACGTGCCGGATGAGCTAGGGCTTTTAGTAATTGAGCCAATTGATTTTGCTCAGTCGAGAATATTTCAGATTTAGTTAGCCCCATAATTCATTGCAAAATTACGATTGATTTTTATATTAACAACTATTAACTCTGAGTATACATCGGTCTACGCTTTAATTTTTTTTTAAAACGCATTAATATTTACTTGCATTAATTGTGTGATTCAATATTGTTTTACAAAGTTCGTCAGGTAAGAAAGGCTTTACTATAATCTCATTAATACCACTTTTTTTAACATTCTCTTCCACTTCATTTTGTATACAAGCTGAAATTGCAATAATAGGTATTGTAATGTTTAATTCTCTCATCTTTCTGCTTGACTCATAACCATCCATGACTGGCATATTAAGATCCATAAGAACAACACTATGACGCATTGGATCAACCATTTTTAATGCTTCTAAACCATTGGTTGCAATATCTACAATAGCGCCTAAATTTTCCAGAGTTTTTTTTGCTACCAAAATATTCATCGCATTATCTTCAACAACCAAAATTTTGTGACCAGCTAATTGTGTGATGTTTTCGAGGGTTATAGTTGAATTTGACATCGTTGAAATACAATCCTTTGAACTCTTCTCAAAAGTTTGAGTAAAATGAATACCGGAATTTAGTGTTTATTGCTTATTTTAAATTATTGTCTAATCCCCCAAGCAAGTTTAACTTAAACTGATTTTTTAAGTTTTATAATTCCTACTAAATGCATTAATTTCATTACAGGATAAACCGGATCAACTTCAAACCATTTCTTTCCAAAATTGGCACTATTGGGATATCTGTGGTGGTTGTTTTGGAATAATTCTCCAAGCATTAGTAAATCAAATGGAGTTGTGTTTTTTGATTTATCATTATTGTCAAAATTCGAATATCCGTATTTATGACCACACCAATTTACAATTGCACCATGCAGTGGCCCCATTAGATAATGAATAGGAAGTAAGAGATAAAGCCATTCTGAACCAGCAGGTACAAAAGCTATATAAAACCAGGTATAGGCCGCTCCAAAAAGGAGTCTGGATGCTATAGATGATCCAATTCTATCGATTAAAGGCCACTCTGGATAATTACCCAAAAAGCGAGCTTCCGGATCTTTTGTGCGATTTAGATGGTCTCTGAATGTAATAATTGTAGATTTCATTAACTGAAATATATCTGTAAAGAAATGGGGTGAATGCGGGTCCTTCTCGGTGTCGCTGTAGGCATGATGTTCACGATGCATCAGTGCATAAGCACGTGGGTTTAAGAAGGATGCGCCTTCAAAGACATAAGCCAAAAGGTAAATTATCCGTTCCCATGTTTTACTCATGGTAAACATCCTATGGGAAGCATATCGGTGCTGAAAAAAGGTTTGAAAAAACAGAGATAGGAACCAATGGGCAACAAAAAATATTAAAATAGCCATATAATTTTTTAACTGGTTAAACACTAGTAATGGCCATTTTTTACAATGGATTTAGGACGAGTGAGATGTTGTTATAATTCTGTTAAAATAATTTAAACAGAAACTATTACAAACTTAGTTTATTCAATCGAATTTTAAGAATTATTTTTGATCAATATTTGAACTATAATTCAAATTGTTAGGCATACTGCGGTAACTCTTCAACAAAGCGATAACTTTCTTTTTTGAAGTCAATTTCACAGCAAAAATGCTGTAAGCCATTACTTACAAGCAGCCATTGAACTCGGTGTATGAAATTATATCTTGCAATCTGATCAAAAGTATCTTGGCTGATCTTTACAGAGGGTGCTTTGCATTCAACAAGTACTATTTTATTGCCGGAGTTATTGTAAATTAGAATGTCTGATCGTTTCTGCAAACTATTTAATTTTAAGCCTCCTTCTAGCTGTATGAGTGAACGCGGATAGTTCTTTTCCCGAACAAGAAATTGCACCACATGCTGCCTGACCCATTCTTCAGGGGTAAGTACCAGAAATTTTTTCCTGATCTCATCAAAAATATAAGTCGTATTTCCTTCTTCTTTGATCCGGATAGGATAGGACGGCAGGTTTAAAGGTATGGGCTCAAACATTTCTGTAAATTTCACTAAATCATTTCAATATGCCTAATACCCTTAATTATATTTTAATTCCTTCTTTCTACTCTTTAAAGCTTTACAATATTTTGTAATTTTAAAGACCAAAATGGATATCAACGAAATTATTAAAGATCTCAAAAGCCGGAAGTTTAAACCGGTGTACCTGCTACATGGCGAGGAGTCTTATTATATAGATAAGATCAGTGATTTTATTGAAGAAAATGTACTTAATGATGCTGAAAAAGGCTTTAATCAAAGTATTTTTTATGGTAAGGACTCGGATATCATGAGCATTTTAAATGCTGCCAAGCGTTATCCAATGATGAGTGAATATCAGGTTATACTCGTTAAGGAAGCTCAGGAATTGAAGTGGGGAAAAGATGGGGATGATGATAAAAAATTATCGGATCCTTTATTAAGCTATTTTGAGAATCCTCTTCAAAGTACTATTCTGGTATTTTGTTTTCGAAATGGCAAGTTTGATAAGCGTAAAAAGACGTATAAAGCCATCGAGAAAACGGGAATTATATTTGAATCAGCTACTCTTAATGATAATAAAGTTTCAGCATGGATTGAAAGTTTTGTTCATCAGAAGGGATATAAAATTCAAGCCCAGGCCTCGGCACTTATGGCAGAATATTTAGGTAATGATCTCTCTAAAGTTTGTAATGAGCTCGAAAAGCTGATGCTTAACGTAAAAGTGGGCCAGGAGATCAATACGGATGATATACAAAACAATATTGGGATCAGTAAGGAATATAATGTATTTGAACTTCAAAACGCCATAGCCCGCAAGGATGCATTTAAAGTCAATCAAATCATTAATTATTTCGCTGAAAACCCTAAGAATAATCCTATTTTTTTATTGCTGGGAAACCTTAATTCCTATTTTGGTAAGATTCTCAAAGTCCATTATGCTACTGACCGATCACCACAGGGGCTTGCACAAGAGCTTGGGGTTTCACCCTATTTTGTAAGGGATTTTGAAAATGCTGCAAGGAACCATAGCAAGGAAAAGGTGTTTCGTATAATCAGCTATCTCCGAGAATGTGATATGAAAAGTAAAGGTGTGGATGCAAGCGCAAATACAGAACATGGCGAACTGATGAAAGAGCTTTTGTTTAAAATCATTCACTAATTGGCCAGTAAATTTCATATAACCTAAATAGCTCAATACCGATTTTTTTTGTCTTTCTATTACTCTTAGTGGGGATGTTTTTGAGTAATTTGAGATGTTGTAATAAAGTTTAAATCATCGAGGCTAGGTTGCCGGCATGTTTATTTCTTTCCAATAACATATAAATTAATAAGGCTGGAATGTGGAAAGCCTAATGTATTTCCAGGTTGAATAGCTAGGGTGTTACGGAGGTAAATGTCTATTATACCTTTAGCCACTTTTGTTTTAGTTTCTAGAAATTCGGGTTCAACAGCAACAAGAAAATTTTTGAAATGCATTTTACCATTATGATCAACCACCACCGAAAATGAGTACTGAAAATTCTGATAAGCTTTATCAATATTGATGCGGTATTCTGGATAAAGATATTCCTCTGATCGATTTACATGACCTAAATAGGGGTCAAGAGCGGGTTTAATCTTTTCTACCCTCGTAATTCTGCTCTTGCTATTTAGCACAACCGGATTTCTTGCAGCAAATGCACTATCCAGATTGCTGTTAGCTTGTATAGCCCGGTATTTTATGAAAAGCGAATCTTCGCTACTAGGAGATTTTAGCTTTGCGGCATCTATTTTTAATACATTTTTAATGTATTCATCTGAATACAGCTTCATGTAGATAGTTGATCGATCTTCCTTCACCACTCGTGATTCCAAAGCCATTACCTGCAAAACAATACTGTCTTTGCTGACATGTTTCACTCTGAACCATTCGCGGGCAAATTGAAAAAGTGCCTTATGGCTATGGAAGATGCGGTAGGTCATGTATTGCTTCTTCTCCGGACTGAAGATCCTGACCGAATCATCGGCATTAAAGTAAATATTCCATTCTGGCTCTAGTTGAAAACCCTGCTCATTGAATGAAAGTCCGTTTTGAAATGAACGTCTTACCTCAGTGTATTTTATTCCCTTAATTGCGGTAAATGTTGGAACTGGATCTTCATTAATATTGCTTAAATAATAACAAGAAGAACAAAGTGAAACCGCGAAAAAAAGTAGGAGTAGAGATATAAATTTCATTGGGGTTGAAATTATGAAAAATACGTTGGATGCCTACGCATGCTTTTATTTTCTTTTTTATTTAAGGCTATGATCCTTAGCTGAAAAGGAAATTCTCTAAAAATAGCCAGCGTATTTATTTGTAGCTTTTTGTACTTGATCGTTTTTATTCACTCAGTGATGGATATCGATTGTGCAATCTAAAAATTTAATTTATATAAATAATTGATTTACAATAAGTTAATTGAATTTAACCAGTTCTGAAGATTCAGCATATACTTATCTTTGGTAGTTTTATTGTTCATGCCAAAGCCATGTCCGCCAAGTGGATAAATGATCATATTACTATAGATTTTTTGTTTTAACAGAGCCTCATAATAAGATATGCTATTTGCAACGGGTACGGCTGGATCATCGCCAGCATGGACTAAAAATGCAGGTGGTGTTTGTTCAGTTACACGCAGTTCATTTGAAAATTTTTGTAAGGTTTCAAGTGTTTGAATTTTGCCCAGTAAATTCATTCGGCTTCCTTTATGTGTGATGCCATCCATAAAACTGATAACCGGATAGATAAGTACAGAAAAATCTGGACGCAGAGAAGTTTGTTTTGGATTTTGGATCAATTGTTCAGTAAATCGGGTCGAAGCGCTTGCTGCCAAATGACCGCCGGCAGAGAAGCCCATGATTCCTATTTTTGCTCCATCAATATTAAATTGCTGCGCATTTTCCCTTACCAGTTGAATAGCTCTTTGCGCATCCTGCAAAGGGCCAATAGATTTATCTACCATGATCGAATCGTCAGGCAAACGGTATTTTAATACAAATGCGGTAATGCCCATCTCGTTAAATGCTTTTGCAACATCAGTACCCTCATGTGAGGCCGCCAATATACCGTATCCGCCTCCAGGGCAAATAATTACGGCAGAACGCTTTTCTGATTGCTTTTCAGGTGCATACATTGTAAGTGTAGGAACAGATACTTTGCTAATACGAAGTATGCCAGCCGCATCTGTAGCTGATTTTTCTTTATTGGCCGATGGTTTACTATTTGGAATTACTCCTTCATACAATGGTAAAACCGTTTGTGCATTCATTGAATTGGTATAAAGCATGCTTATGGAACAAAATAGTAGTGTTAAAACTCTCATATTGATTTATTAAAATCTGTTAAATGCGTTTTGGGTATTTTTACAGGTTCAAGGTATTAAAAACCATTATTCTAAACTATAAATTCTTGAGATCTTTTGTAATTAATTCCAATTAACAAATGGAAATTTTGATTTTTTCATTTAAAATAGGTTAAAATTAGATGCTGGCGTGTGGTTATGTTAAAAGCACATGGTCTTAAACAAAAGAAGTCTTTTAATTTAATCCCTCAGATTTCTTAGTTTTGCCCAAACTAAATTTTATATGAACTATTGGTTAGTCAAATCAGAACCTTTTAAATATAGCTGGGATAAATTCAACAAGGATGGCCGTACTTTTTGGGATGGTGTCCGAAATTATCAGGCAAGAAATAACCTGAGAGATATGAAAGAAGGCGATCTGGTTCTCTTCTATCATAGTAATGAAGGTAAATCAGTTGTAGGTATAGCCAAAGTTGTTAAAGAGTCTTATCAGGATCCAACAACAGAAGATAAAAATTGGGTAGTAGTTGATTTGGTGCCTATTGAAACCCTTAAACATCCAGTTACTTTAGAGCAGATCAAAGCCGATTCACGCCTCCAAAATATCGGTTTGGTAAAGCAGGGCCGTCTTTCTGTAATGGGAATGAAGGTAGAGGAGTTTGATAGGATTGTGGAATTGGGAAGTTAATTATTGGGTTGTCAGTTGTCAGTTGTCAGTTGTCTGTTATCTGTTATCTGAGGTAGGAAGTATGAAGTCTGAGCTGCTGCTATGACATGAAACTAAATTATCTCAATACTCAATACTCTATACTCTATACTCAATACTCAATACTCAAAAAGTAGGTGGTTAGTTCATTAGAATTGCCTTAGTCTACCTCATTTCAAATGATTGCTCTTCTCTGCTTTTAGCTTTTAGCTTTTAACTTTTAACTTTTAGCTTTCCGCTTTCAACTTATTACCTACAACTTATAACTTATAACCTACAACTTATAACCTACAACTCACTTTGATTCAAAAAAAGCGCCTTCAACTCTGTTGCATCATTTGCTTTCATTTTTCCTGCAAGAACAAGCCGCAACTGTCGGCGTCGCAGGGCCCCATCAAATAGTTTTTTTTCTAGTTCGCTTTCAGGCGTTAATTCTGGAACTGGGATTGTTTTTCCATTAGCATCAATCGCTACGAAGGTATAAAAAGCTTCGTTAGAACGCACTCTTGTTCCAGAAGGGATATTTTCAGCCCAAACATCTAATCGTACCTCCATTGAGGTGCTAAATGCACGTGTAACCTTGGCTTCGATCGTGATCACATCACCCAGTTTGATGGCATGCTTGAAGGATACGTTATCTACTGATGCGGTAACTACAATATTATTGCAATGCTTTTGTGCTGAGATTGCTGCGGCTATATCCATCCAATGAAGTAGACGGCCACCCATCAGGTTATTTAGGGTATTGGTATCGTTTGGAAGTACCAGTTCATTCATGATCGTAAATGAACCTTGGGGGCTTTTTAAGATTGTACTCATGAGGTAAAGATAAGGTATAAGACTTACGATTCACATGGGTGTCCATAAATTAATCGTCTGTCGCTTGCTTTAGTTGGGAAAGCGACAGACGAATTTTTCTTGCAATTCGGAGAGGTAAATTCGTAAGTCTAGACTATCTCCGGATCTGTGTAAATCCAATCAGCTCATCCCATCTCGAACCTGGTTTTCGGTAATAAAAGAAGATCTGATAATAATTTTCTGTTTCAAAATGTGAACCATCAAATAGCACGTCATCCCTAGTTTTGCCATCTTCATTTACCCAAACATAATGATAGTCAATGAGCCCTTGTTTTATAAATATTGAACCGTTAAAGCGGTTTCTGCTCTCATCATAATTTAGCATATCGATAAGTCGGTAATCATTGAATTGGCCTACAACATATAGATTTCCATTAGTTGCTGGTTTTTTTGCCATCAGGCTTAAATGAACGGTAGCGTAATCGGCATCGGTACGGTTATCACGTCCGTCGAGGTTTCGTACATAAAATGCTCCGTTTTCATCATTTATAAAGGTATAGCCCGGTCTGTTTTCTGTAACATCGGTCAACAAGTAAATAGTATTGACCGTGTCTTGTACAATTTTTCCAACTCGTTCTGTCCTGAAACGTAGGCTTCGAATGTCGAAACGCCTAAATTCATTCCCTGCCTTGAAATCTAACAATCTCATATCATTATATACCAATTGATTTGGTCTGATGAAGGTAGGGCGATTCAGGCTTTGTGAATTATCATGCCTGCCATTTTGCAATACCCGAACTTTTGCTTCTATGTAAGGGTTATTGATCATTAATTTGCCCTGATTGATAAGAAAATTTATTTTTTGCATCTGATCGCGATCAGCTACATTATTTGAGCGGGTAATTTCTGCGGCAATGCTTGTTTGAGCATCAACAACAAAAAACCGTCTGGTGATCAGTATTTTTCGCTGGTCATTATCCTCATAAATTTTTAAAAGGTAATTGCCTGAAATTTTAGGCTTTATGGTTAAATTAGGGATGCTCAGTTCATAGTGAGTGAACTTTTGCAGGGTATTGAATGAATTACGATAATCAATAATTCGGTCTTCCGAAAACCCCTCTAGATAATCAATAGGTGAGAGCCTGCTGCTTTTCCATTCAGAATCGCAATGTTCAATAGAATAGGTAATATTCCTGCTTCCGGCACGAAGATCATCAAAGCCTAGTAATAGGTTTTCTGTGCTACCCAGAATATAAACTGGAATAGATTGCTCCTTAGTACGATTGTAAAATTCAACCGTTCTAATCTCTGGGATGTAAGAATAGTTTTCATACCGGATAGTGTTGAATGGAGCTTCAGGAGCACGAACACGTACTTTTTTTTGTCCGAATCCAATAATGAAGGTCAATAAAAGCGGAATAAGAACTGATATTTTCTTCATACAATCATTTTATGCCCTTGCTTAAAAAATATGAGAAATTGGAATTTTAGTTCCCTTCTAGTTCCATGATCTCTTCTGCCATGCGTTCCCATTCAGCCTGGGCTTTTAATAAACGTGGACTTAACTGCTGATAACGTCTGTTGGCTTCAGCAAGTTTCTCAGAATCACTATAAACTTCTTCTCTGCTAAGTTCCAACTCGGCTTCTTTTACAGAATTTTCCATTTCTGCAATCTCAACTTCAAGCTTTTGAAGTTCAATATTTAGTTTCTTGATCTCTTTGCTTTTATCGTCAGTTTGAATCTTTGGTTTCTCTTCTTTCTTTTCCTCTTTCTTAGGTGTTTCTACTATATTTTTAGGAACATAAACTCTTTTGGAGTTCCATTCTTCGTATTCTGCATAAGTTCCTGGGTACTCTTTGATCTCCTGATCTTCAATGAACCAGATTTTATTAGCCACATTATCAAGTAAATACCTATCGTGAGATACTACAATAAATGTTCCTTCATACTGATTCAAAGCAGATATCAGAATGTTTACAGAGGCAATATCCAAGTGATTGGTAGGCTCATCTAGGATCAGGAAGTTTGCATCAGCAGTTAAGGCCTTGGCAAGTGCAACCCTTGATTTTTCTCCTCCAGAAAGAACCTTGATCTTTTTGAAAACATCATCTCCTGTGAATAGAAAACATCCTAAAATAGAACGCAATTCTGTTTCTGTATGCTTCGGAGCAAATGCCTGGAGTTCTTGAATTAGCGTGTTTTCTAAGTGGAGAGCTTCTAGCTGATGCTGTGCAAAAAATGTTTGTGTAACATTATGCCCGGTTTCGCACATACCGGTAAAATTATTTTTATCTGCACCGGCAATGATCTTAAGAACTGTTGATTTACCACGACCATTTGCACCGATAAGGGCTATTTTATCTCCCTTTTCAATGGTAGCTGTAGCATTTTTAACAATTGGCACACCCGGATAAGACTTGTTTAAATCTTCAATACGTATAACATGCCTTCCAGATTGCTTGCTAAATTTAAAGCTGAAGTTAACCGATGGGTTATCATCATCCACATCATCTACACGCTCCATTTTTTCAAGGGCTTTGATCCGCGACTGAGCCATTTTAGCTTTGCTGGCTTTAGCTCTAAAACGCTCAATTAGGCGCTCTTCTTGTTTGATCTTAGCCTGCTGGTTTTTAAATTGTCCGCTTTGAATTTCTTCTCTTAGTCCTTTTTCCTCTAAATAAAAACTGTAATTTCCCGCATAAGGAATGAGTTTGCCTTTTCTTGATTCAACGATCTTCTTAACAACTCTATCTAGGAAATACCTGTCGTGTGAAACAATCACGATTGCACCTTCAAAAGCCTGCAAATAGGTTTCAAGCCATTTAATAGATGGAAGATCCAAGTGGTTGGTTGGCTCATCTAGTAATAGGATATCAGGGCTCTGCAGCAATATCCTTGCAAGCATTACACGCATGCGCCATCCTCCTGAAAATTCTGAAAGATTACGCTGCGTATCTAGATCACTGAACCCCAGGCCGGCCATGATTTCATGTGCGCGGTATTCAATGCTATATCCGTCAAGTGCTTCAAATTCATTCTGTTTATCACTTAACTTATGAAGAAGGTCATCGGTATATTCCGTTTCCAGTTTCTTAAGAATGGATTCTATTTCTGTATGAAGTTGGTTTTGGCGCTCAAAAGCCTCCATAGCAACATGCAAAATGCTTTTATCACTCTGATAAGAAAGAAGATCTTGATTCAGATAACCGATCTTAATATCTTTTGCCATGGAGATGGTTCCGCTTGTAGCGGCATAGTCTCCAACAATTATTTTTAACAGTGTAGTTTTACCAGTTCCATTTGCACCAATCAGACCGATTTTTTCGCCCGGCTTGATGTGCCAGTTTGCTTCGTCGTATAATGCCCTTGCACCGATCTCGAATATTAGATTATTTATTGCGATCATTTGCCGCAAAAGTACGGATTTTATAGATTATTTTTTTCTAAAAGCACGCCTCTTTTGATTTTCCTTGGAGTTGGAATATTGGCTTATATTTTGATTGAAATCGAATTGGATTATTCAGGTTGCGTACCTTAATTCTTATTCAGGGTCTTGAAGTAGCTTCGTGTTATACTTGATGAATTTCAATATGAAATATAAAATAATTGAAGCTGCTCCAGCAAAATATAAGGTTTCATTAAAGTTTCTTTGCTCTTTTACCATTTCTCCGCCTATATCAAAAAGGCAGAATAGGATAAGAAGTGCCGCAAGTCCATTTTTTTCCTGACGAAGAACTTTTTTCCAGTTGAAATTATAATCCGCTTTTTTGAAAGAGCTAAACTTTGGAACGATGATCGGTGTTTTTTGGGCCCATTCTAAATAGGTATGTCCAAACTTATTCTTTAAGAACTGCTCTTCAGTGAAGATAATTCGTTCATAGTATAAAAAATAAAAGAGGGTAAAAGCAATTATAAACCAGAAATTACCAGTGAGCATTGCAATTCCAAGCCACATGAAAAAATTACCTACATAAAGTGGATTTCTCATGATTGAATAAATACCCGTTGTGTTTAAAACATCAGCTACCTGATGCTCAGTATTTCTTCCTGAGGTATTCGGCCTGCTATACCCAACGGTATATATACGGATAAAGAATCCAAGGAAAGCAACCAGCAGACAGGTTAATTCATATAAACTCTCTTGAAGATTGGTTTCTAGAATCCAATTTTCAGGATTTGACTCATTATTTAAAAATAAGACGATTCCGATCGCGAAAATGATCAGTGGTAAAATGCTACGGTACTTAAATAGCCAGGCACCCTGACTTTCCATTTGCTCAGTTAAGGCCATTTATTATTATTAGATTAAGATAATGTTAACCAAATGTAAATATTAAAATTCTATTCGCAAATCTTGTAAATTACTTATGTTAAGGTTTTTGCTCAATTTATTAGGCAATATGGTTTAGAAGTTAAACATTTGATAAAAATTTGAATGTAATTATATGGCTTCTGAATTAAAAATATAAATCAAACCTGTAACTTTGCTTTATGTACAAACTGATTAAACCCCTGTTATTTCAATTTGACCCTGAAACAATTCATTATGTCGTTACCGGAGCATTACGAAGAGTCAATCGGATTTGGGGTGTAAAATCATTGTTTAAAAACCTCTATCAATTAGAAGATAAACGACTTTTTAGAGAAGTATTAGGATTAAAGTTTAAGAACCCATTAGGGTTAGCCGCAGGTTTTGACAAGAATGCTTCAATGATTGAGGAGCTAGCTGAATTCGGATTTGGTTTTATTGAAATTGGAACGGTTACTCCCTTGCCACAACCAGGTAATGAAAAGCCGCGGATGTTTCGTTTGCCTCAAGATGATGCATTAATAAACCGAATGGGTTTTAATAATCAAGGGGTTGATGTTGTTGCAGCACGTTTAAAGCAGGTAAACAGGAAAGGTTTGATCATTGGTGGAAATATAGGTAAGAATAAACTTACGCCCAATGAAGATGCGGTTAGTGACTATATCAAATGCTTTGACCGTTTATTTGATGTTGTGGATTACTTTGTAGTGAATGTGAGTTCTCCAAATACACCTGGATTACGTGAATTACAGGAAAAAGAACCGCTTAAGCATATCCTTAATACACTTCAACAACGAAATAATAAAAATCAGATATCGCGGCCTATTTTGCTTAAAATAGCGCCAGATCTGACTAATTCTCAGTTGGATGATATTATTGAGATTGTGATGGAAACAAAGATTGCCGGGCTTATCGCTACGAATACTACGATCTCTCGCGATGATTTAGTGTCTTCAGAGAATTTGAAAAAAGAAAGTGGAGGTTTAAGCGGAAAGCCGTTAACTGTTCGCTCAACCGAGGTTATTCGTTATCTTTCTGAACATTCAAATAAATCTTTTGTGATTATAGGAGTGGGTGGAATTCATTCACCTGAAGATGCCATTGAAAAGATCCAAGCAGGAGCTTCTCTGATCCAGCTCTATACTGGTTTTATCTATGAAGGACCTGGATTGGTTAAGAGAATACTGCAAGGCTTATTATAGATGAAATACTATAAGGATTATCGTCATCTCGAACATGCCAAGCATATTTAGTTTTAAAATTAAAATGACGCATGGAGAGATCTGTTAAAATCCACTCATTTGTATTGAATCAGAATGTTAATCCATTCAGCATAAAATAAAAAAATCCTGATCAGATCTGACCAGGATTGAATTCTTAGATCTAAGATAAATTATTTCTTTGCAGCAGCCTCGATTGCAGCCAAAACAGCATTGTTTTTGCTAACTTGACTTTTTGAAGATTCTGCAGAACGGCTACCGATTTCAATATCTCTGCCTAGTTTTAAAAATTGAACCTCTAAACGTGAAGTGGTTTTATTTTTTCTGTCTTTTCTTTTTAAACGTGTAACACCCATGGTTTTAAATTTTATTTTTTTTATGAGGTCAGGAGCGGATTCGAACCGCTGTAAAAGGTTTTGCAGACCTCTGCCTAGCCACTCGGCCACCCGACCTTTTGTAAAGGAATGCAAAAGTAGCAAATTATAATTGCTACCCAACAATTTTTAACAATTTCTTCTTATTTCAGAACAGAATATGGATGCAGAAATTGCAACATTCAGAGATTCTGCACCTCCCAGGCGTGGAATAGTGACCGGAAAGTGAATCATTTTCATCAGATCAGCATTAATTCCTTTTCCTTCATTGCCTAATAACAGGATTCCTTCTTGACCAAAAGTAGTTTTGTAAATTGATTGCCCATCCAATAAAGCGCCATA
>Ga0222712_10001377_pt1 | contig 30001 bp, 32 predicted proteins | sample C33_657DmetaG_FD_165043 | JGI IMG/M metagenome (GOLD analysis project Ga0222712, IMG submission 165043) | Estuarine water microbial communities from San Francisco Bay, California, United States - C33_657D | ecosystem: Environmental > Aquatic > Marine > Unclassified | place: USA: California...
ATCTGTTCTCTATGATGGTAGCTGATATTGGTGAAGTAGTAGTATCTGATTATGAAAAGGATATGTTTATTAAAGCAGTCCTCAATGATACTCAGTTTTATACTGTTTCTAAAATTTTAGGTGGTAGGCTTTCAATGGAGGTTAAGTCCAGAACTATGTATACGGATAAACTAGTATTCGACTCATTGAACTTCGATGAGCAGAATAAAAAGATTGTTGGTATTGATAGTATGTTGTATCGCCTTCAAATGTATGTAGCTGCTTGCCAATTAAAGTCTTACGGTAATAAGAATGTAGAGTTACATTTGGATTACACAAAAACATTTGATGAAAACTATATCATTCTAAATCAGCATGTAGATAAAGTATTATCTCAGATTCCCGCGCACGTATGGTCTGCTATTGTTATGGGTATTCGTATTCATGAGTACAAGAGCAAGCTTTGCATGGATAACCTCAATAATGAAAATTTTTGGGAATCCGCAGGTATCAATTCATGATCCTGGCCTATCTGCGGAATCCAGATTTTATTAAGCCGAACTACCTACACGGCACCAAGTCCAGACTAAGAGAAGAGTTGTTTATTAAAACAGCTGCGTTGGAATTTTCTAAAGAGATGAATTCCGTCAAGATTAACGTTTTAAGAACTTACTTAACCCTAAGTGAGGGAGACTCGCGTAGTGAGCTTCTAGACAACATTGTAGACACTTTAGAGAGAATTGAGGGTACTTACTCATTTGAGTTCGGAGCTAGTCGTGTAGCTCGATTAGAAAGCTCTAGATCTAGAATGGTAAAAGCTGTTGAACTACTTAATAAAAAAGGTTTAGTAGGTGTATCTGATGGCTTTACTCCAGAGAAGGTTCGTGAGATAATTGAAGATTACAGAAAGAACAAAGTAAATGATAATTAGCGGAGCAGGATCCTACAAACCGAGTAATTACGAAGCCGTCACAGCTGGATGGCAGCAGTCTAGTATGCAGAGTCTTCTAGACTATGCTGCTATGAATAGTGCCAGAGCTCAAGCCGCCCAAAGAACAGCAGTTAATTCTATGTTCGGAGGTAGCATGGAGCAACAGCAGAGAATGCTTTACGGTACTCGTGGTGGGGCTATGATCCGTTACGGCTCTCAATTCATGGAGGGCATGTACGGTTCTGGTAGTTATGTTGATATGATGGCTGGTAATATCAACATGGCTCAGAATGCAGGATTTTCCGCTAGTTCGTTTGGAAGACAAGCTACTAGCGTTTATGGAGCTGGACCAGTCACAGACATTCTAGCTAGAAGAATGTTTGATAGGCAAAATCAATACTTTAGCAATGCCTCAGGTTCGGACAGTCTCATGCGGACCCAAGGCTTGAGCTTAACGGATCTTTCTGTACTGCAACAAACAATGGCGGCAAACGGAGCATTTGCTGGACGTAATGTATTAAGCGTGGAACGCGCTGGATTAGCAGACAGAGCTAGATCTGCTGCCCGAGATCTATCTGCCAATGGTAACGTTCAAGGTTCACAAGATATTCTAAAAGCCATTAACCAAGGCGGAACTGAAGCTACACTAAAAAACAGGCTACAGGAGTTAGCCAAAACTACTGGTTCTGGTGATATTAAAGGAGTAATTGATTCTGCTATTAATTCAACGTCTATCACTAAAGTAAATGATAGAGAGTTAGATAATATGAACAAAGAAGTTACCCAAATGGCTAAAGTTCTTAATAAGTTCAGAAATATCTACGGTGAAGTAGCATCGAGCGATATCTTTAAGGTCGCATCCTCGGTTAGTGCGAATAAGGATCCAAATAAACTTTTGGCAGACATTGAAAGTTTCCAAAGAATGGCTAGAACTCAGGGAATGGGTGATAACCTTCAAGGATTGGCTCAACAACAAGCTGGAGTAGTTTCCATGCTATCTGGTGTGTTTGGATCTAAAGGTGCTTCTGCAATGGGTACTGATGTAATGAGTAATATCATTACACAACAAAGACTAGCTTTAAAGAATCAGCAAAATTTAACGCCTGAGCAAATACAAAATAGTGTAGCAGGTGACGTAGCTAACACAGGAAACGAGGCTAACTTCCAGGAAGCAAGACGTTTGGCTTATGAAGCTAAAATATCAGGAGACCCAGCAAAAATCGCAGCAGCTGAGAAATTAGCACAAGCAATGACTAATGAGTTAGATATTACAAAACAGTCAGAGGCCATCGCCGCTGCTACTTCTGTAATTGGCAATCAAAGAACATTAGCTACAGCACAAGAGCAAGAGACCGCTCTTGCTGGAACTCCACTTGGTAATTCAATAGCAAAAGCCAGAATAGAAACAGCGAAAAGATCTGTAATTAGAATTTACGAGGAAGCTGGTTTAGCTAAAGGAGTTACGGATAACGCAACCTATACAGGAGCTTTAGAAGCATTAGGGACTGATAGATTTAAAACCCTAGCAGAAGGAAAAGAAAAATTATCAAAAGAAGACATAGCTGAATTAAAAGGTCGTGGCGTCAATGTGACCTCTTTACAAAATATGCTTTCTGACCCAGGACAGAGAAGCATCTTGCTATCCGCAACTTCTGACGTACTCGCAAAAGATAAAGCGGCTGGGATAAGTGGTGCTGCGGCTGATAGGGATCTGAAAAAGAGACTAAATCAGGACGCTATCAAATCAGCTAAGTATGGAAATGAGCTAGCCGATCCCTATTCTGGAGAAAGCGTCCTTAGGCTTGGGCTTAAAGCTCTGATTGATCCAGAAAAAGCAGTTACAGAGAAAGACGTACGAGATTATGCATTTGCCACGAGTAAAGGAGCCTTAGACTTCTCTACAGACATGGCTACTGGAAAGCTCATCATGACTGATGCGCAGATTCAGGAAATGGCTAAGAAGACTGGCATTGATCCAGCGGTATTAAAGGGATTTACAGAATCTGAAACTGGAATGGCTGATTTCCAGTCTACTATGACAGCCAATAAATTTACCATCGGCGTAGGTCCAGATGGTAGAGGTATTGCATTAAGTACAGATGATATTGAATCTAGAACAGAAGAACTTAAGAAAAGCGCTAAAGAAACAGCGATGAATCGTCTTGGGCTAGCTGGATTGACTGGACTAAATGCCGAAGATGCCAAAGAAAAAGCTGGAGATATGCTCAGAAGAGATTTCGGAGAGCAGGGACTAGCCGAGCAGGATTCAGAAGCCGAAGCCGCCCTAAGAGGTGTCAAAAACGTAGTTCATGGAACCGCATACGATAATACGGAAGAAGGAATTTCTCGTAGAAGACAAGACGCAATTAAATTAAAAACATTAATTGACGCTAGCGGTGCTGACGAGGAGTTAGATACTTTAGGAGATTCAATCTTAACAGATGATGCTTATGCTGATTTGAGAACTAACTTCGGTATAGGAGATCTTACAGAAGAGATGCGTAAAAATTTCGCTAAAGACTCAACAACAGGAAGAGACATAGCCAAGTATGCACTGTCTCAAGCTGGAGCATATGAACCATCCAAACAAGAACAAGAACTAATGGAAAGACTACGGAATAATGGTGGCGGGGGAGGTAATCAAAATATTGCTCACATGACTGTACAGCATTTGGAAGTAATAAAACAAAGCTAATAATTATGATTAATTTTTTACAATCAAGAGGATGTGTACTAACTATTAATGGATCGGGAGGTTCTGGTGGTTATGAAATCGAAGGCTTCCCTAGAGGGACTGAGGGAGCTCCTATTATTCTCACCGAAGCTTCTGCTAACTTTAAAGATCTAGTACTTCCAGTTACAACATTGAGTAACACCAAGATTCTCTACACATTCGGTAGTGATTTCGGAGATGCTAACTTTAGTGGTATTATATTCTTAGGAAAAGCAGGAGAAAGCGCAGGAACCTTATCAGATGTTAAGAGTTTCTACGATGCAAATAGTGTAGGCAATAAGAAATCGGCAAGTCCAGTAAACGTAAGCTTAAATGGACAAGAAGTTATCTCTGTCTATATTATTGGTCTGTCTTTTGGTAAACCTAATGCAGAACTAAACTTTATTCCATTCACACTAGTAGGTCTTGAAGCATGAACTTTATAAAAGCACTAAATCCAGAAGGATTACAAAATTATAATCCAATCGTAAGTACGGTAAATCTTAATGATTCATCTCTGTACTCCACTACGGATGAATTGAGAGAAATTAGAGATATTATTGGGCTTACGAACTCCGCCTATGACTTCGGACTACAAGCAGCGTTAATCTGCGTAAATAGTTATCCTGAAATTCTTAAGCAGACAGGAGAACAAAATCTAATCGGTTACATCGCCTCCTACGAGCGACCTTTAGTGACATTAGAATCTGGAAAGATTGTTCCTATGGGAAACCAGTTTAATGTTAATTTTAGACCATACAAAATTTTTAAAAATCTTAATCTAAGAATTAATTATCTAGATGATAAAAGAGTTACGCTTACTTTAGATGAAGAAGTATGGACTACTAGCTATGCAGAAAATAGAGGATTATTGATTGTCGATTTTCCCGAGGAATTAAAAGATCTTAGATTTTCTATAGAGTTGTTTCCAGTATGGCAACCAGGATCTAGTGTAGTAATTGGTCTGGCTCCTAATGGTTATCCATTTAAAGAAGTAGTAAAAAATTTAACAGAGTCGCAAGCATTTCTCAATGTATGTAATAAGCATGGACTACTTGATACATTTTTAAGTATGCCAGAATTACCATATAAACTTGCAATAGCTACTCTTTCTGTGTATAAAGAACAAATCGCACTATAATGGTTAAGTTAGTTCCAATTCAAGTTTCAGTAACCGGAGCAGGGTTAGATAATAAAGTAGTAGATGGTGTATTCATTAGCTACGATGTAGATAATATCCCATCTGCGGCAGCAACGATTCACGAGGCAACTCCAGCAGGAGAAGGAAAAAGTAAAACAGAAAATAGAAGAGTACTAGTTTCCGCTGAAGCTGAAAAGATGAAACAGTTTCAGGCCGCCGCATTTAATGGATCTTCAGAAAAAGTAAGCATCAAAGTTGATCCATTCGGACATGGTTACACAGGAAGTATTCTTGGACCTCAAAGAAAAGTATTTTCTAGCTATTATCAGAATGCAGTACAACTAGTTCATGCATTACAGGAAGCAAATAGCTACCTACCTCATATATACGCACTTAGTTATGTTAAGACTAATGAGCAGACAGAATTTGTAAACGAAACGTATACAAATGTTTTTTCTATGCTCAAAAAACTCTTAGAAAAAAGACATGAAGATTTTGATGCTCTTATTCGAGCAACAAGTTTTAAAGACGCAGTATCCAAGAAAAACATTGAACAGATTCACGCAAATAACCTAACCGTTTTTCCTATCATAGCTAAGATATGTGACGACTCAGCATCCAAAGGAGGAAATACATATGAGGGGTTTGCCGATCTCCCAGAAGAATCAAAACGAGTAATTAATACTTCTATATTCAATACTCTAAAAAGTTACTTATTTAGTACACAAGGGCAGATGCTTCCTATTTTACTAGAGATCGGAAGAGCATTTCAATCTTTCTTTGTACCTCCTATTACCTCAGACTCTGAATATGGTTATTTCAAATCAAATAGAGAAAGACTAGCTGACGGATTAGCACTTCCTCTTGAGATTACAGGTACCACATTCACAAGTTCTAAATTAGATAATAGACCTCTACAACAGGTAATCGTAGCAGGGCAACCAGTATCAGTTACCAATGCTAATTCAGGTGGGTCAGAAAACATTTATGCTTTCTTAGGAGATAATACTACCTATATGGTGTACCCAGAAAATCCACCAAAAGAAAACGGTAATAATATGCCGTTACCAATTCCTGAGTGGATACCAGCTAGCCTATATACAGGGTCTATTACTCCAGTTGTTCAATCAAGAGAATTGGATATTAATAAACGGTCAGAAAAAAGAAGTGAATTATCTGAGTCTCTTAAAAATAAATTAACTGGTCCTATTTCTAATATTGTTAAGGAATTTGCGGAAACTGCTTATAAGACTACAGCATTGGCTAGTTATTCCGCCTTAGTAAACTGTACTTTGAATTTTTCTATTATACCTGGGCAAACATATAACGTAAGTGACGAGGATGGTAATGCTTTGTTTTCTGGCTTCTTACAGGGAATAAATCATAATATTAGTGGACTTTCTTCTTCCCTAAGTGCCAGCACTACGCTATCATTCAACTCAGTTAAGTTTACTAATTTCCAACCTCCGACGTAATGCCAGCACTTCCTGATAGAGAAAAAAGAAGAACAATTGTTTGCCGTACAGAACAAGCCCTAAAAACTTGGGAGCTTGGTAAAGACCGTGCAATTAATTGTACAGTTACGACACCTAAAGAACAAGTTTTCTATATTCCAGAGGAAGGTCCGATTGTACGATTTGATTTAGAGATTCCAGATGGTATCTTATTATCTAACCAAGAAGTTTCAGTTCTTTGTGATTCCCCTGGCGTAGGAACTTATACTGTACAGGCAGCAGAATATCAAATAGGTATTAGTTATGAGGATATTCCAGGAATTACTGATATACAACTTTATCACATTTCTACTTTAGACCAAGAGAGTATCAATAGTCAGTTATCAGATGGAGATCTATCCATAATTGATACCATGAGATTGACCTTTCCACAACAGCAATATCTAAAAGGTCAAGTTGAACAAGCTTTAGAAGATTTAGGAGTAGTAACTTTAGGAGCCGCTACAGCTATGCTACGCTGTGTATTCCCTAGTGATGAGCAAACTCATTGCTGTCAAAATGGTACAAAGATATTTGAAGCAGGAGAAGATCCGAAGTCTTGTATTACATTTGTAGCTGGGTACAAGTTTAGTCAGCAATCACAAGAATCAGCAAATCAAAAGGTAAAAAATGAAGCAGATGCTATCTTGGCTGATTGCGTTATTGGTAATGATGAAGTTCTTCTTTGGTGTAATAAAGAAGAAATAGAACACGCAAATAATAATAACTTCGGATCTTCTTTTGTTTCAAAAAATACATTCTTTGAAAGAACAAAAGAAAGTGCTAATGCTAAAGCTCAAGCATTAGCAGAAGCTAATTTAATATGCTTATACTGCAATGATAGAATTGTTATTAATTGCATTACCAAAGCTGTAGAATATCCAACAAATGACATTCCTTGTGTTCCTGGACAGTGTGTAGATGTTCTCTCTAGAAATGAAATCTGTAGAGAAAATCCTCAAGATCTAATCGAGGATATTGCCCTTGCTATTGCTAACGCTGACGAATGCTCTTTTGAAAATAGAGAACAAAAATGTAGCTGCGCTCAAGAGTTTCCATTTGCGTTTCATGATTACACAGAAGTAGAAGGTAATTTTAATTACAGCTTAGTAATTCCTAAAGGATCATTTGAAGCCGCTAGTCAGGCAGAAGCAGATACTTTGGCGATTGAACAATGTAAATCCGAATTAGAATGCGGATGGTGTTCTGATGCATTAGAACAATGCGAGCCTTTTAGTATACAAGGAATAGGAAAAAGTGAAAAAGAATTTGAATTCGAGTACTTCACATACGCTGAAGCCCTTGAGGCCGCAAAAAATTCTGAGTTGGGTTATAATATAAATAATATCCTTGCTACACATCCAGATCCTGGCTTAAGAGGAGAAACTCCCCCCTCACAAAGAAGACCTATAACGGGACTTAAAACTGGAGATATTAGAAAAAAAATCGGATTAGATAATTCGTATATCCCTGATGCGTTTACGACTGATATTCTTGCATTTGAAGCAGAAATACTAAGAATAGCAAATGCAGGGCTAGAACTCACAGATGCCCAAAAATTTGCAATAGGTACACCTAACAGAGAGTGGTCTAGAGCTAAATTAGACAATAATGGACGTTATATAGCTACAGGAGAAAAAAGACAACCTACGATTCCATTTTGCCAAGTTGTATCCTTTGTAAGTAAGGCAGCAGCTAATCAAGATTTAATAAATCAAATAACAGCTAATTCAACTGGAGAAACAGATACATCAGATCCATGTGCAGCTCCTTGTCCCGAAGGCTTGGAGTGTAAACCTGTAAATACTTTAAATGCAGAACAGGGACAAGATAAAGGTGGTATCTGTAATATTCAGAGAGATATTAATGGTAAAACAATTTTCTCTTATTGCGTAAAACCGGGCAGTGGCGGTGGTGGTGGAGCTGGTGGAGGAGAAGAATGCCCTCCAGAAAGTTCCTGTATGACTCTTGACATGGCTGCGAGAGCATTTGGTATATTTGGATACGAAGAAGTAGGTGAGTGTGGAAAAGTTCCTGCTCGCCCAGGACAACCTACAGAGGATAGATATTGTATCAAACCTAAAAAACAAGATCCACCACCAGACGGAGGTACTGGAGGATGTCCTACTGGATGTTCATGTATCGAATCACCTGGTGTATGGGAAGCTGAAAATCCAGGGTACACACTTGTCTCTTGCTCGGGAGCGGAGCCATGTGATCTTGGTCCAGGATTTTCTCCAGGTTCTTGCTGGAAGATGGAGAAAAAGAAGGCTAGTGGAACTCTTTATTGGAACGATTGCGATGGCGGAATAGGAACCCCTCTAATTACTTGGGTGGATGGATTAATTACAAATACTACAGACTCCTCGTTTACAGCTGGTTGCCCAGTAACTTATACTCCACCTGATACTCTTTAAACCATAAAATAAATAAAATATGATCGGAATTTGGTTTACATATAATTTAGATGCAAAATGCTTAATCGAAAGTGTAAAGTCTTTTAGAAGAGTTTACCCTGATGGTGTTGTAGCCATTTGTGACGATGCTAAAAACCCAGTTAACGCGGAAGATATAAAAACTATATCTCCAGATTATCGTGAGTTGAGAGAATGGGATTCTAAGGGTAACTTAAATGGATGGGCGGCTATCCGAGGAATGCTAGAATTTCAAATTAAAGTACAGGAATTATTTCCTGGGCATTGTGGAGCTATAAAAATAGATAGTGATACTCTGCTATTAGATAATTCTTGGCTGGATATTAATTCGCCAATTAGTGGCTTCTCTTTGGGAACTCAAACTCTTTTTGTTGGTGTGATGCGATATTTGAGAGCAGATGTCCCTCAAATTTTGCTAGATAAATTCAAGACAAGATTCTTATGGGAAGGTTCTTCTACTCCAGAAGATATTACCATCGGAGCGTATTGCACACTTTTATTCGGATCAGAATGTAATTCAGTAGACTGGTCCGATGGTGCAAAAAGTTTTTCATATATTAATCCAGAGCGAAATGATAGAAAATGCAAAGTAATCACATTCGGTAATAGAAGTGAAATTAAAAATATGACTAACGAACAGAAGAGAAATTTAGCAGGAGAAGAAATGGCTAAATATAATGAAAAATTCGCATAATTTTTGTTGATAAATATCAGACATGTCGTAATATAGCGGCATGGAAACTTATGTGATTAGTTTATTGTTTGTAGCATCATTCTCGGTATACATGATTCGTGCGTGGTTTAATTCTACGCTATCAGCACAAATACTAAATGTGTTTGTACCAAAAGAAAATAAACTTTACACAAAAGAAGACGCTGATAATTATCTGCTTCAAAAACCATTTTTTATCTATAGCTTATTAACGTGTCCTATATGTATGGCATTTCATTTGTCGCTATGGGCCACGTTATTTGTATTTATAGGAAGAAATATTTTTAATGCGGGTTCCATGGATGTATTTGAAGCCTTGGCAGTTTTATTTATATCGGCTACGATTTCTTCTCATTTTGGAGATACAAAAGAAAATAGAGAAGAAACTTTAGTAGAAAAGAAAGAAGAACCGTTAGCAGAAAAAAAAGAAGAGTCTCCAAAAGTAGATAAACCAGAAGTTAATGAAACCCAAAAAAAATCTGGGCTAAAGTTCGTTCCAACTCCAGAATCTACTAGAGAAGAAAAAACAGTACAAGACTTTGGTGGTTTCCTTCTAGAAACTGACTCTGAAGGAAAAAGATCAGTAATTGGTACTACAAAAATTTACTCAGACTATGTTACTAGAGTTTTTGATGAATCCTTAGATTGTAACTTTCCAAAATGCTATGAATGGCGTAATAAGTATAACGCTGAACTTGCTGCCCTAGAGGAGAAATATGCTAAAGATGATAAAGCTTGCCCCGAGTGTATTAAATCTGGTGTAAAACGTAGATTTTATGATACAATTAAAGCAGAATTAGAATCTTTAAGAACCAATGGACAACCTCGCCCAATATCCAGACCTTAAAAAAAAGTTAAACTATGAACTCGCCAAGCTCTCAAAATCCAGAGGATGCACTCGCTGCTCCAGATCAGCAATTATCAGAAAATATTCAGACATGGCCGAAGAACGAACAAAGCAAAGAAATAACGCGAACAAAAAACTCGGCTGATTTACAACAGCTGTACGGCGTATACGCTACCGACCCAAGTCCTCAAAATCTTTATAAAGTAGTAGATAGGTTATCTCCTTTAATTGGTAATACATTAGCTCAGCTTGGCGAAGGTGAAAACCAACTGCTAAAAAATGAAGCTAAACTGATTACGGCAAATGCTGTTAAAACATTTAGTCCAGAGCAAGGATTCGCCCTGCAGACATGGGCGGCGAGTCAATTAAAACAACTTCGTAGAAAACGTAGAGAGATTAACTCTGTAGTTAAACTACCAGAGCGTGTACAGCTTGACGCATTCCATATCGAGAGGGGTATGCGCGAACTTACAGATATGAATGGAGAAGAACCTGATTTGGAGCAACTTGCTGACCATATCAGAATGCCGATCAAACGTATTAATAAAGTAAGATCAATGTTGTTCAAGACTCCAAACTCTACAGACATTTCTTCTGATAGCATTAATCAAAGTTCTACAGATAATACAGAAGAAGCGATGCACTATATCTATGCGGATGCAAATAAGCTAGATAGAAAGATTATGGAGCATAGACTTGGATATGGAGGTAGTAAAGCTATGACTAATAATGAAATTGCTTCTATGCTTGGAGTAGGTCCTGATGTGGTAAGTAAAAGATTAGGTCGAGTCCTTAAAAAGGTCGAATCAGCATATAACGTATTAGAGAGATGATTGATTTTAGAAAAGAACTAGACGCTCAGACAAGATTTGAAGCAAGAGATAAAATCTTTGATATTATTAACAAAGGTTCAAAAGACTATGCGGATATAAGTAATACTCTAAAAGAATTGGAAGAGGCTGTAGCAAAATATGTAAGTGCCTCTGACGAGAAGCCAGAATCATTGATTGATAGAAAAAATAAGGTAATTGCTATTTCTCTATTAAGAGATTTTAAATATGCCCATAGAAAGTATCCATTCTTAAAAGGTTTGGGATACAGTGGACTTCTTGTAGAAAATTACAAATCAGCAGATAAACTAAATGTACTAGCATGACAGGTGTAGGTTTAACAATTACAGGAAATGGTTACGATTTTAATTTTAATAGAATTGAAGGCAACGAATCATTTAAGCAGAACATTATCGTAACCTTAGGTACATCCGTAGGTTCAGATATAGTGTATCCAAACAAAGGAACTAAACTTAATATTTTCTTTATAGGAAAAAATTATGTATCCCAAACTCACGCTCAGCACTTAGCTAACTTTGCGGCTGTTGCGGCTTTTAATTTTTATAGTCAGTTTAACGAAGATAATCTTAGACTTAGTAAAATTAAAATAGATGCAAGTTCGTTATTTTTGAATTCGCCAAATCTCAAAGTAAATGTTATCATTTCCGAAAATCCAGATAACTTTAGAAATTAATGAACATCAATACGTATGCAACTTACTACCCTAGCGTTATAGACTCTCAGAATCTGTCAGCGTACAATGAGAATTTACGTCTATGGTTGAAAGCTAACTCTACGGAAGATATTGATACCAAACCAGGTTCTGTGATTGGTGATTTGATTCTTGGATCTGAGAGTATCGTTAACGCTGCTCTAGACCAAGCTCTTACTAATTTCACGTCAGACCTTGATTTAGCCAATCCATCCGCTGGCACTATTTACAATTGTGATTTCGTTGGTAGATATGTAGAGAACTTTTCTACGACTAATTATACAGAAATAACTTCTAGTGGTACGATTCGTCTTGTATTCTCTGACGCATCTTTTCGCGTAATTGATAGAGGAGTTCAATTCAGAAATAATAACCAAATCTTTGTACCTAGAGTATATAAAGAAGGAAACATTAGAATTCTTTCTCCAGGACAAACAAAGAGCTACGATAGTAATGATTACGTACTGACTGGATTGGGAACTAGATTCTATGTAGATATTCCAGTCTATAGTATGGATGCTACGGCTGTGACTAACCTAGCTCCTTTTGAGATATCTGAATTGATTTCAGGTCTTTTAGAAATTTATGCTATTGGAGATTTCTGGAGCAAGTCAACTACATCATCTATTCAAGAGTTAGCTAATAAAACACGTATTACTTCTGTTTCGGCTAATGCAACTACACGTAGTGGACTCGTACGTCTAGTCCGTCAAGAATTCCCAGATATTAAGGCAGTTTCGCCTGTTGTAGTTGGAGATTATGAGATGACACGTCAAAGTGTTAATGTATTGGGTTTGCCTTCTCCTTCTGTTGACCTATATGTAAAAACGCCTCTATATGGTACAGAGATGAAAGAACCCGTAAGATTAGAGTTTGATGATTCTACACAATCTTACTATGGAGAGCTAACCTTACAAGATACTCCTCTCAAAATAAAGACTATTGCTTTTTCAGATGAACTAGGGACAGAGGTTGACTTTAAATCTTATTTCCTCTCTACGGATAGTACCTCACCAGCTCTCAGTGCTTACGGTACATCGAATAATAGAATATGGGTTAAATTTCCAGCTCCTAAGAACTCTTCTAATGTAGCAATAGTACCACCTGCTCTTGATACAACCACAAATAGTTTTTATCAGATCTTTGAAGTTACCTATGTATGTGATCCTGGTCTGAAAATTATTGAAGACTTCTTTCTTTCTCCTGATACAAAACCAATTGGAATAGATCTTAAAGTAAAATTATTTAGACCAATCGACTTTACTGCTCTTTATATTAACCATGCTAGAAAACGCGGAGTAAAGATCAATCAAGCTAAAGCTAGAGAAGAAATTAATTCGTATCTTCAAACTATTAGCTGGCCTGAATCTTATTCTGATGCAACTATTATTGATAGTATGTTCTACGCTGGCGCAAGCAATGTATTTAAAATAGAGGCAGACGCATATCTACTTGTTGGTCCATGTGACTATTTAATTACAGAAGAGCCTACAAGTATATTATTTCTAACTGATGAAGATAACTATACTGAAATTCCCAAATTTAGGATCACTGGATCCAATAATTTTGCGTATAAAGCTAAAGACACTGAAACTAATTATCCAGATAATAAGCACTACGCAACTGGTCCTAGAAATATTAGTTTTCTGCTTAATAGCAATCAGATTCTTTTTAGGGAGGTAGGAAACAATGTCGTGTAATGAACTAGTAGATAATCGGATAAGTTTTAAAACAGACCTACCCTCTAATATGGGGGATTTCTGGCTAGGAAGAGGTACGGATAGAGCTAAGGAATACGTACGCCTATTTACTAGGTTGAGTACACAGAACAATGCGCTTACTTACCTAGACTACGTAGAAAATCTTATTTCTGTTACAACGGCACATATTAATTCATTACCAACCAAAATTAAATGGAAAGACTTTGAATTAACTGTACGTAACTTTACTCCTGATAACTTCAGCACAACTTCCCATAATGGATTTCCTATAGAGTCTATAATCCCGTTACGGAAACAAGATGCCAATAGAGAAGGTGTATACTTATTGGATCCAGAATTGATGAGAATCTGGCAAGATCCAAACGGGCAATACTGGTTGTGGCAGATTCAAAAAGATCCAGAGAATATTATTAGTCCATATCCTGGAGACTTTAATATGTCTCAGACCATATTCATGTCGAAGCAACCAGAGTATGTTATCGAATGGGGGGATGTAGCACCTAGTATGATACTTTCTAAAAAAGGTTACTTGCTCTATGGTTTAGACTTTCGTGTAGAGACTGGTTTCATTATTTTCACTGAACCATTAGAAGAACTTTTTGATGAGTTCATACATATAGTTTCTGGCTACGAAAAAAGAAAGACATTATTAGGTTTTCCTTTTTCTATTGATCCAGAGACTCCTGGAGTTGAACATATTACTAAATTTTTAAGATATAACAGCTCTGCTAAAAATCTAGAAAGAGCTCTCAGTCAGGTAGTAGGACACACTAGTGTTCCTGATATAAAAGTAGGCATACAGAAATTAATTCCAATGGGTAATATTATCATCGGAGTTAACGGGGAGTTAATTACTACTATTCAAGAAAATCAGGCACTAAGTAATTACGCAAATGGAGAATTTCCTGGCAAGCCAATTACCGTAATCACTGGAGACGAAGAAGGAGCTATTGAGTTTATCTCTACAAAGAGCAGCATAAAATTACCATCAATATTTGGTAATATACATCTAGAGGATAAAGACTATGGATGTGTAGTTGAGGCTGGTGGATTTGTTGCTATTAACGTTGGTAATGTTTCAGATTCAATTTATTTAAATACATTAAGGAAAGAACAAGAAGCTATACCTCGTTACGCTGAAAATGGAGATCCGCTTCCAACCTTAAGTCAGTATTTAATTACTACCTATAATGAAGATGTATCTACGGTAGGTTCAGAATTTTCAGCAAACATCCTAAGAGTTTATTTGGAGCTGTTTGGTTATAAAGTTCTTTTAGTATTACTAGCCCCTCATCTTAATTCAGAGCAGACACAAGCAGCTATAGATTTTTTACAGACACATACACCAGTTAATGCTATAATACTTACTGATACTATATGGGAATAACGCTAACATTCGATGCTATTGACGATAACGAAATCGGAAAGCTATCTTGGCCTCTCCGAGTTTCAGCTTCTTCTGATGTCGAAGGGCTGGATTCGAATATATTTGTATTTCATGCTCAATCTGTAGAAGCAGCAACTCCAGGTGATATGTGCGAAGCTGTAGCTAGTATCGTACAGATGAATGAATTGCCAGTAGATGAGCCTACAGAAATAGATGGATTTCCCATTCCTTTTTATAGAAAGTCTGAGGCAGAGTTTCATTTTCACACATCAGATGCATTGGACGAAGCTATTGAAATTATTAAAGAAGATACAGCATCACTTCTTCGTTCATTTAGAACATTTGAATTAATCCAAGAACAACAAGTAGTTATTATAGAATGAGTTACGAGATTCCAGATAATTTCAAAGGATCAACAGGATATAACGTAAATAACTTTACGATTCCTGGATTAATGCCTACGACTAATCCAGTCTATGATAGTCAGGTATGCGCAAATCCTGATGGTACTATTGTGTTTGAAATGTTTTCTGTAGGAGATATTGAAGATATTTCTTACCCATTTCCTGTATCACTTACGAGTCTAGATAAAAGACTACTTCTTCTTGATACAGAAGGAGAACATCTATTCTATAATACAAAACCTGACGGTAGAACCTATATCAGTTTTGTAATTGATGGAGAAACGAAAGCTTTACCAGTTGGTCAAACTGAACTAGCTGTAAATGTATCAGGGGCTTATAAGAAATGGATTGTAGTTAATAATGACACTCCATTCAATCTTGGTAAGGGTTCTGAGTTTAGATATAACGAGGCAGAAAGACCTTTGCGTTATGTAATTAAAAATACATACGCGATTCCAGAAGGTACAACGACAATGTTCGTACCGTTTGAGCCAAACTTTGTATATGCTCCTCAGACTGTATTAGGTAAAGTGCTTGATGCAGAAGGAGTCAACCCAGTAGGACTTACAATTTCCAATATAACCTCTAATGGATTTACGATTACATTTTCTGCAGCAACTACGCAGGACTACACATTAGAATACATAGCTTGGTCGTTGTCAGTACCTCTGATTATCTCTGGGTTTGCTGTAACTGCTGAAGAGTTTAGAATTGATCCAGATATCCTATTAATTGGGTAAGTCGTAATCAAACTCTAAGTTATTGTCTCCATAGAACGCATAGGCGTTACTAGTAAACTCCGTTAATGGAAGATAGAAGTATTTATCGTCGTAAGATATAGCTTTCTCTGTAGATCTAAGCTTACCGATCTTACAACGAACTGTACCACTGGAAGGATTAATAACAACTTCCTTCTGAATCTCTTCTTTAGTAATCCCACTGAACAACGTATCGTAATAGTTTGTAGTAGGTTTAATATCCCAGTTAACTCCAAGAGCTTGATTGATGTAACCAATACCCTCCTGAGTTAATGTGTTAAGAATGTCACAGCTACTAAATCTTTCAGGAGCTTCAATTTGTTGATTGATTAGTTTTTTAATTACTTCTGCAACGATATGAAAAATGTATGGTCTAAACGTACCACTCAGCGATAGATTGGAACTACGATCTAGATCAATCACAGGAGAGATTGTTTTCATACGATAGAAATCAGAAGTATGAATAACCCCAACAGGAAATCCATTGTTTTGTGAGATCTTAATTTCTCTAGAGTCAGGGCTTAGATAACGATTTTGTCCGAGACTAAAAAGCATATTGGTAAGCTCTTCGTTTAACTCCGAAGAAGATTTAATACCGTTAGTAATCTTATCAAAGAATCCACGACCAATGATACCTACGATAACGGAGATAGCAGCTTTCTCATTAATTGATATTTCATCACTTAGTTCGTCAATTGGATCTTTCTTAACAAAGCAATTAAGGAAATCAGAATCAGGATATAGAATAGATTCAGATCTTTGTATCCCTGCTGCGTCTACAGACCATCCAGGGCCTTGGAATTTAGTTTTATTGAAGTCCCACCCCAAAAATGATATACCCTGCAAATACGGGCATCTAGAGGCTATATTACGGGTATATGGAGTGATGAACTTTCTATAGTCTAATTTATTAATAATTAAAGGAATAGCATCCTCGCTATTCTTAGAATTTTCATTAACGATCCAAGCAGTACGTACAGAATCCTCAACAGAGTTAGCTGTTTCTAAACTGTCCAGAGGAATCCAAACTTTAATCTGCTGGTCTTTGAAATTTACTAAAGCTTCAGAGATAACTTTCTTCTGATCTGGAAACGCAATATTTCTCTCAACATCTAAAGTAAAGTTACTGATCTGAGATATCTTCTTATTTGCTTTACCAGTAACGACAACATAACCATCGCTTCTCTGACTAACGATAGTATTCATATCCGAGAATATAATCTTATTACTAAAATGAGTTTTTAGCTTAGTAGCTTCTGACCCAAAACCATCTAGCATAAGCTTATTAAGAACACGATACTCTTGAGCAGGACTCATACTACAAGAATCAATAAAGCAAAGTACACTAGAGCTTAGTCCAAACTTTTTAATAGAAGCACTAATATATCTTTCAAGAAATGAATCCCATGTACATGCATTACCACTTGTGGGACATTTATTAATATCTCCAACTCTAAAAGATGAACAGTCAATACTCATGCTAGTCATTCCTGTAGCGAGTATGTCGGTATTTGTATCAAACAAGTAATGAATGTTTTCTGGAATAAAGTCATAATCAAATCCAGCAGGATTCACATAAACACAAAGCAAAGGTATCTGATCTGTAATAAATAAGCGATTTGATCCGATTAACTCGATTAGGTTACTAAAGCTAGAAGTTACTAAGTATTCTTTAAATACTCTGCTGTTCTTAAGTAATCCAGCCCACATATACTTCTTACTACTAAGTACATGCATCACTGGTGTCTGCATATCAGGAGATGTAAATAGAATACCTCCAAGAGAACTAGGTGAGGTAAAAAAAGGAACAACTAAATAATAGTCACAGCTTGGTATTTTTTTTAGGTCAAATCCACCAACTAATCCAAGATACTTATTTAGCTTATCTTGATTCCAAACAACAGCAACTGATTGGATATTAGCAATATTAATTCCTTGTGTTCTTAACCAACCATTAATCGTAATATCGTCGAATGTTTGATTTGGTTCAACGAATGAATCAATTACTAGCTGAAGTAGTCTTCTTCGTAGAATTAGATCAGTAACAGCCTGGTGTTTATCCAGTACTATTTTATTCTTAGGATCTATAAGCTTCAGATAGTAGTCATAAGCTTTAGATAAATCTTTTTTAAACTTAGTAGTAGCTAAATACTCTAGAGGTGTAGCAGTTTTAAGAGAACATACATAATTCTCACATAAAAAAGAGTTAGCCTGAGAAAACATACGACTAGAACATTCAGGACACTTTGTAATGATTGAGTTGTCCTGAATTTTCATTTGCTCGCCACAAATCTGAACAACAGAGTGGCTTGCTGGTATTTTAAGTAAAATATCTGTGGTCTGATCAAACATGTGGTAAACAAAAAACATTTTACATCTAATTCAGTGTAAATCAAGCTATTTACTTCAATTAATATATTTAGATTGAAATTACCGTAATATAGGGTATAATTTTTACTTAAAGTTATGATTGACTATACAAAAGATCAAAATCCCACCTATTTGTACAAAGCAATTGAATCGTTGGGTGATTCTATTCCAGAAAATATTATTTCTGCTGAGATTCCTACCGATAAAGATGTTTCGGGACTTAAAAAGCAAGCGTTTGCAGATCAGAATCAATTACTCTTCCCATGTTACGACGAAGCCACTGTATTCATGAGTGCTTGCAACATTTTCGGTAAGAATGTCCAGAATACCGAAGTAATTGGCAATCTCGAGAAGATGGCATCGTTTTTTGAGATTACTGACCTAGTAAATCAAGTAAAAGACATTTTCGCTCCTCAAATCGAGAAACAAGCATCCAATATTGAGAAATTCGCTCTTGTTATTGAAGAAAATGGTCAAGAGACTGGCTTCTTGCCTATTTCTGACGTTTTAGAGATTGATAGCTCGTGTAGTGAGTGGGTTGATGCTCGTAGAAACTCAAAACTCCCTTCTGACCTATTGAAACAAGCAGCTGTTAAGATTTGTGATGCTGCTACTCGCTTAGGTGCTCTCGATTCAGTTCCCGCTCTCATCAAAGAGGCTTCTGAGGAAAAATTGATGGATTTCAGTGAACTTCATCGTCAAATTCAATTCAGAGTCAATAATTTGGTCGATGAAGAACAAAAAGAGCTCTACACCAAGATGGCTTCTGATTTAACTGAAGATAATCATGCAGAATGGGTAGAAGTATTCGATTTGCTTGATTCTACTCTTCTTACTCCCGCTGTTAGACGTCACGAACTATATAAGACTGCGCATGAGACTATTTTCTCAGGTATGCCAGTAAAAGAGCTAGAAAAGATCGCAAGTGAACATATTTCTGTTTATATTGGCGATGACTTCATGTTGCTTCCTCATAAAGATCTTAATTTGATTTCTGACGATGAATTGCGCAAGTTCTACCCTACCGAAACTGCTAATTTGTTGAAACAGGCTAAAGCTACTCAAAATATGGCTGATGCTACTTCGCTGTTTGACAAAATCGATATTTCGGATAAAATCGACTTCCTAACCGATTTAAAAGAACGTGTACAATCAAACTTGGAAAATTGATAAGAATAAAGCTGGGGAAATTTTAAGAGATCCAGATGCTACGGCTATTGCGCTATTTATTATCGCAATCAAGACCGTAGGTGAAGAAAATTTGTTGTTTCCAGATGAGGATACAGGATACACAGATCATATGGACCCTATTGAGCTATTTGAAGAGCTTGAGGATGTTTTCAGGGTGAAGATAGCTCCAGAGAATGAAAATCGCTTAAACGCGCTCCTAACAGTGTTTACGACGAATTTATTCTTTGATGATCCTATTGGTTTCGCATCTATATGTTTAGCGATTAGTTCTGGTGATTTAGCAGAGCTAGTAAACGGTGTAATGGAAGAACCAAGCATCGAAGAAATTCTAAGATCTAAAATGGAGATCGAGTTGTTAATAGATTCTCAGGATTTTTCTGAATCAGTTCAAAAGTTAATCCTTTCTTCCATTAAAGATCTAGCAGAGGATGATGAAGTAAGCAGCCCAGAAGAGTCTCTTAACTATATGGCAGAAACTCATAGAGCTCAGATTATTCAGGAGCTATCTGCTATTGGATTGGATAACAAAATGCTCGAGTTTGTAAGGAATCACGAGGTCAGTATTTAAGTGGCAAAAATACCCCGTTTTGTGTTATATAGATTTGCTCTGGTATAAGTATTATACTCAAGCATTTTTTTTATTAACACATATGTTCCAAACCAAAAAGGCAGCAGCCCCTGTAACGGCTGTAAAAAAATCGAGCGGAAATAAATTCCTTTCCGGTGCAACTAAAATTTCATCAGTAACCACTTCAGGCAATGGAGCGGTTAAGTACACTACGAGTGGTTCGCCATTCGTAGATCAGCTGGCTTCAGCAGGTCTGTGGATTAAACCACGGACGTTTGCAGAAGCAGCGTCAGACCAGTCAATCTTGTGGGGTGAAAATCCCCTCAATGCTCTTCGATTCATCGGATACCTCCGTGCAGTAACTCGCACGACTGAGGTGCTGAATCAAAAGATCCCAGTCCACGGCGAGGGTATTAAAACGGAATCAATCTACCGCATGATGTGGTTGGCTGTATTCCATAAGGAAACATTCCTTAAAAACCTTCCTGTGTTTGTAGCACTTGGATCATGGCACGACATCTTCACGATGCTGCAAACTGATCTAGTCTATAATGGCTGGGACAACAAAGTGCTACCTTGGAATGAAATCACCAGTTTCATTCTCACAGCACTGAACGATCCCAAGCAAGTCAATCTGGTGAAGAAATATCTTCCCCACATCAAAGCCGCGTCTCATTGCACAACAATCGAGGCTCAGGCTAACAATGCGGTGGCTAAATATCTGTGTGCAAGGATCTTTGGTAATAAGGCTGGCGATCATACGACATATGCTAAGTATCGTCGTATGAAGGCAACTGGCAATGCCCACCAATGGCAGCAGCTAATCTCCCAAGCGAGATTCAATGAAATCGAATTCAACAAGATCGCAGGTAAAGCCTTGTCGATTCTTGTTAAGTCCAAAACATTCTTAACCAAAACTAATCTGAGAACGAAATTCTCGGAATGGATTGGTGCCAAGGCCGTTAAGGGTGAGTCTGTAAAAACAACAGACTTTGTATTCGATCTTCTCTCGCCTCTTGGAGATAATCCAGAGAAGCATCAGATCGACTTGATTAATCAGCAGTTCCAAACTCTGATTGATAATTCTGGTACAATGAGTGATTTCCCACTTATTGTAGTTCGTGATACTTCTGGATCAATGGGCTCACAAGCTATTGGACTTAAAGTATCTGCTAATACGGTAGCTAAGTCTATCGCTTTGCAGATGTCCTATTTCCTCAAAGGTGAGTTTTCGGACTCATATATTGAGTTTAACTCTACTGCGTTAATTCGTAAGTGGCAAGGTAGTACACCAGCAGAAAAGTACATGAATGACAACTGCTCGGTAGTATCTTCTACTGAATTCATGAAAGTCATTAATCTTTTCTGTGATCTCAAGTCTCAAGGAATCCCCGAAGAGGATTTCCCGAAAGGTATTGTTTGTATTTCTGATGGCGACTTCAATAAGGCCGCACTCGGTAAGACAAACTTTGAGACAGCAAAAGAGCACCTTCGCAACTACTTCTCTGCTGCGTATGTAGACAATTTCAAGTTCGTTTTCTGGAACGTGTTTAACGGATTCTATTCTTCTGCCCCAAAGGTGAAGTTTGAGTCTGTACAACTTGACAAAAACGTTTACTATTTCGGTGGCTTCAGCCCCAGTGTGATTAAGTTCATTTCTGGGGCTTCAAATGCGGAAGAAGCCGCCCTCTCCGCACTGGATCAGGATGCGTTAAAACTTCTGGTACTTTGATCATGGCAACCCCTAGCTTAGTCCCCAGCTAAGCTAGGGCATAAGATCTCTTCAGCAAACATTATTATGTGTTAGCGAGTATATGTGTATCTGAGATCTGACAAGAATAGTTCAGCAACCAATAACATCAATCCTTTAAATTGAAACAGTTAAGCTATTCTGATAAGAACGGTTCAGCAAACTAAAAAAAAATTAGACTGCAAATCTAACTATAAAAAACGTTCTGATAAAATGTAGACAGCAAAATTTTGGATCTCCCATTTCTGGTCGAAAAACTACATTTGACAATATCGATTCCGCAAGTATAATAACGCTCGGTATGCATAACATCGATATGATAAATACAGTCCAGCAAACTTCAAACCTCAGACTTGTAATCTGATTCGTTAGAATATCTGTATTGACAAAATTGGTTCAGCAAACATAATAATGGCTCCACGCCATACCATAGTAAACCAATTTGATAAGATCACTTCAGCAACTAAAATTATAAAAACAATTAAGGAAGCAACAATACCCGTGATCTGATAAGAATAGTTCAGCAACCAACAACATCAATCCGTTAAATTGAAACAGTTAAGCTATTCTGAAATTTAATGCTCCCGTAGCTCAATTGGATAGAGCTCTCGCCTTCAAATAGGAGCCAGTAGGAAGTAATTCCTACTGGGATTCTGGCTGATCAGGAAAAGCTAAGGGTTAAACCTAAGCCAATCGTGAGCTAGTAGAAATACTAGTGCAGAGACTGTACGCCAGACATCCTACCATTAAGTTGAGGATGAAGAGACAGTCCAGACCACGAACCGAAAGGGCGAGGAAACTCGAAGTGGTACGCTAAGCGAATGGTTACAGGTTCGAATCCTGTCGGGAGTACCAGTATTACCAATTACGAATAAGCAATTATTCGTTTTGACACAATTTCGACAAGATTAATTCTTGAAGATATATCAGGTGTTAAGTGTGTTTAAGCCCCTCTCGCCATGAGCAGCGAGAGGGGTAAGCATCTTTTTTATTATCTATTACCCAGAGATAATACCATCAAAGACCCCTGCAGCAAATTCATCATAAGCTGGATCAAGTCCTGTATTATAAAGAACATTAGCTTGAGCAAGATCAACATCAATTTGATTTGATACAATAGAATCACCAGTAAGAATTCTCATAAGAGTATAACCAAAGTTAACGCTCATTAATGAATCATCAGGTTTGGTAGCAACCTTATGATAATGAAATCCTCGTGATGTACTGTTATCAGTAAATACACGATAAAGGTTTAGGAACTCTTGAAGTCTAGGCCCTGATTCTTCCCATTTATAACAACGAATTGACTTAGGTCCATTCTTTACGTCGATAAACAACTGACTGAGAGATTCTGTCTTATTCAAAGCAAAGTGGTTAGGAGCACCCTTATCCAATACCTTAATTGTTTTTCCTGAACCAACTAGAGAAAACATAAAGAAAGTATTTGCATTCATATTCTCTTTCATTAGATAGTTGTAAGCCATACCTACACCATAGTCAGCAGCCATAGCCATACAACCATATTCTCTATGAGTCTTAATGATATGCTGAGAAATAGTAGGAAAGTCCATACCATCGTATTGTCGAATATATAGGATGTCGATAACACCATCAGGAGCTAGACCAAGAATAGAGTGTACAGTAAATGATTTTCTATTTCTATAGTTAGGTACGTCATCAGAACCACCCCAGTCACAGGCACTAAGAATCTTACTATAGTAACCTTTCTTAGCTTTCTGTAATAATTCTTCTGCGCTACCTAATACACAAAGAGCACGTAGATCTTTTTCAGAAATCTCTCTAGATCCTTCTTCAGATGGAATACCACCAACCTCCTCAAGAAACTTATGCTTCTTGTCATCTCTATCTTCAGTATAGGCTTTGTAGATCTTTTCCCATTCTAGAGCATCTTTAACTTTATCATGAATAATTAACTGAGGTACATGCATAGATACATGACCAATTTCTCTACGTGAGTCGAACTTATGAACTAGTTCTCCATCATTAACATCAAGTGGTTTACTTGTATATGGACATAGCAATCCCTGAGGTTTAATACAACTAATAAGAGTTGCAGAATCTGAGAAGTCTAGCCAGTTCTTATTATCCATAGCTCTTACTAACCACTGAGCCTGACTTCCTTGCTGGTACCTAAACTCAAGAGGAGAATCAATTGTAGTACTAGTACCAGCATAAACTGTCATAGGTGTATCGCTTGCAGATTGACACTGAAAGATATCAGGCTCTAAATCCATATTGAATAGCTGATACTCGTCATATAGAATTTCATCTGTAGTTTTAGAACGAGCCTGGCTAACATTTTCCAAACAGTTTACAATGTTGGTTTCAGAACCATTGTAATATTGTTTATAGAATAGATTATTTCTTAAGTCCTTATGTTGCTTTGAAACACTCTGCATAATAGGACAAGCTAGTTCCATCTCGGCAAATCTATTCGCGTAAGTTTTCTTATGCTCCCCGTGAGGACATACATACATACTTCTAAAATTATTCAGAATAATAGACTTAATTAATTGCCTAGCAACGAATGTAGTAGACTTAGCAATCTGACGACTACCTCGTATAGCAGTAAATCCATGGCTGAAAATATCAGTCATAAGAAATGAAAACGGACGTCTTCTTGGGTCTAATGGTTTTCCTTTAATATACTTAGGAAAGAACATAGGAATAAGAATACCAATATTATAGTTACAAGCTACAAGAAGATCGTTAATATACATATCTCTTCTTTTTAATGCAGATGAAGAACCTCTATTGTATTTAGCGTCTTCTGCGTGAATCAGTTTAAGTATTTTATTAATTTTATCTATAAAGTTTGAATCTTTTGTGATAAGCTTGTAAAAATCAACTTGAGGCATATGAGTAGAGCAGCTGGATTATTTAATAAAGATTTCAATCATAAGTGCTTTCCTGCACGCATTAATCTAAAACAGGTAAGCAATATAGATTGTTTAAACAGTATTATCAAGGAAAAAAAGCTGGACGAAGAACAAGAAATAATCGACAATTTAAGCCCTAATGAGCAAATCGAAAGAAACGACAGAAAAGACAGATTCAGAGAAAGTCCTCAACCAGAACCAACAGATGGAACAATTGGAGGCGTTAGTACAGCCCCTACAAACCCAACTGGTGGATCTGATATCATTTTTAGCGAGTCAAACGGAAAATCCAAATTGGCTGACAGATTTAGCAAACCAATCGACACAAATACCGAAAGATAGTCTTAAGGTAACGTATTCTTTAAAAATCGAAGATGAGTATGGAGATTTGGTAGATTTTAATAACACCACTGTAATTCATCAGGCAGCAGGTATTAATCCAGTAAATACAGTTAATCGTATAAGTACATTACTTACTACAGAACTACTAGAACCTGCAGTATTAATGATGCAAAACTACGTAACAAAAAACGTAGAAAAGATCATGCATTCTCAAGAAGAGAATGATGAGCCAATGTCCTGGTAATTTACTAACAAATTATTTAAGTGGGGGATGTAGCTTTTGTTACATCCCCTTTTTATTGAACAAAAAAATAACATTATGAGCCAATATAAATTTAGAGTATACGCAAAAGCAAAAGACGAAGAAGGATACGGTGAGTATCTAGAAACGTATCAAGAAGGAGAATCTGGTATTCACTTCTATTATGACGGAGGACTGAGAGGTGTATCGTATTTCTTAACTTATTCTAATAGTTTCGTAGTTGAGCAATCTACAGGACTAAAGGATAAAGAAGATAACTTAATTTATTCAGGAGATATTGTAGAAGGTTCATTCTATGATACAGAATATAGATATTACGAAAAAGTAACTACTCAAGTTACATGGAAAGATGGTATGTTTAACATCGCATCTGACCTTTGGCATAAGCCATCTTTAATGATTATAGGAAACAAACACACACAACCAAACAATCATGAAAGATAATAAAAAATATTATGATATAGAATTTTACATGCCTCCTCCTGTGGATAAATGGACTAGACTTCCAAGTTTTGCTTGTATGCGAAAGTCATTTGCTGAAGGAGCCTGGGCTATGCTTAGAGCGACTTATAATCACGATAGAGAACATAGACTTGTATGTAATGGGCAAGTTGTACAAACTTTAGGAAAACAAAGAGTAGGAGTTTCTACTACAGGGAGTAAACAATGAATAGACAAATAAAATTTCGCATCTGGGACAGACAAGCTAAAGCGTGGACAGAAAACGATTGCTCGTTGCATTGCTTCAGCAATTGGCAGATTGATCCCTTCACGGGACAGCTAACTGATTTTGTTGGTGCAATTGATGGTGATCGTGAAACGCGCTATAATGCCAATCCTGCTCCTGATTATTATTTTCGTGGTAGTGAGATTGTGAATGAGCCACGTTATGTTACCGTTCAATTTACAGGCATTAAGGATAAGAATGAAAAAGAGATCTACGAGGGTGATATTGTTAAGGTCTACAGCGAGGAATTTGAAAATGAGAACTTTACTGGAAAAGTAATTTTTGATGAAGGAAGTTTCTTAACTTGGATTAACAAAAATGATATTAGGGGTGTATGGAGTGGCGACGATATTGAAGTCATTGGAAACATTATGGAAAACCCTGAACTATTAAAAGCATGAGCAGAGAACTAAAATTTAGAGTATGGGACAAAGAAGATAAGAAATATGTTTCACCTTCTCACATAGCAATAAACGGTAATGGTATATTATTGATTACCAATTCTGGAATGTATTTAGATTTTAAAAATGAACATTACGCTCACTTAAGTCAAAAATACATCGTTCAACAATGGACTGGTTGCTATGATAAGAATGGCACACCAATCTACGAGGGTGATATTCTCGCTGCTGATCATGATGGTGGCGAAGGCGAGGCTAATATTGGTGTTGTCTATTTCGCAGCAGGTACATTTATGATTGATGGTGATGGTCCGTTTTTTGATCATGTCTATGGTCATTCACCTGACATCTTAGACAATCATACTGTAATCGGAAACATCTTTGAGAACCACGAATTATTAGAATAGAAAAATATGGAAGATAAAAAATTGGTAAAGCTTATTATAGCTAAAACTAAAGAGCAGAAATTAAAGTTGCTTGCGCAATTGAAAGAAGAACTCGGAGAATAATTAATATGATTGAAATCGGAAAGAATCTAACGTTTACCATCTGTTGTATTGGGGTAATTGGAGCTATTTGTTTTATTACGTCGGGATGTCCTAAAGTATTAGAGGCCAGCGCAATTGAAGACACAACAGCTATAGATGCAGGTATGGAACAAGTAGTTGAGCCAATTACTAGAAAAGTTATTTGGGTAAACCCTAATAAACAAAAAAATGAAAGCAGATGAAGCAAGATTAATTACAGAGGATAGTATAGCTGCAAATAAATCATTGGAAGTTAAGAGAGCATTAGAAATAATTGAAAAATTAAGAGAAGTTCATGCTGAACTAATGAACGATTTGTATACGCAAATTCTAGGCTTGGCAAAAATTGGCAAGAATAGCGCAACTATACATGTAGGTAGAGACGTAGAGTATTTAGTAATAGATATACTACGTGCAGATGGGTATAAGGTAACAACTGGAAACTTTGGTGGAATTAGAGTTAGCTGGGAATGAGACCTTCCAAGATAAGACAAAAAGAAGACCTAGCGTTAGTTATGGCTTCTTTAAAAATAAATAAATTCAAACCATACGAGAATAAATTCAATCCATACAGTGAGGGAATTAGACACGATAGGTTTGAGAGATACTACAAAAGAGAATATAAACATTTTATAAATGCAGACAGAGATTGGAAAGATCTCTGTGAAGTTTACGGATTCCAATATCATGCACCCTGACATCAAAAATGAAACACTAATATCTGAACTTAATTCATTGTATTTTCTAAGCGAACCAGGAGAAGTCTATTGGGGATCTTTGAAAGTAAATAAAACCATAGACATGCTCACCATTGAGGAGTTTGGGTGTTTATTAATATACAATTATAAGAAAGAAAAATTTGAGATATCTGGAACTAGCATAGAACTAATCATCATAAAGATTCGCTATGCAGTACAGAAAAGAATGGCAGTTGATCCTGAATTCAGGAAAAAAGCTAGATCCATTATTGGTTAAAATAATATTTGCAAGTCTAGGGGATATTAGTATCCTCTGTTTCCACACCATTACCGTATAAAACAATGAAATCACTCATTCTTCGCTTGGCTAAAATATCGGAACAAAAAATTAAAGAGGACACCCTAGAAAAAATTATTGATAATTTGGAATTACAGAAAAAAATGTTATCTCAATTAAATGAAGACCAATTGGATGAAGCTTATGCTAATGGTTTAGATATGGCTATATTCCTAATTAAAGAAATGAAACAAGACAACAATATATGAGTAGACGTAACCAATATGTAGAATTTATTGGACTAGATCCAAGTAAAAGGTTAGTTAAACCAATAGCCGATAGTTATGCAACTGCGATAGATATTAAAACTAGTATTTCAAATATTCTACAAGAAGAAGAATTATTACCTGAGCGGTCTGGATTAGATGTAGTACTAATTAAAGATATAGATGACTGGGCTTCCTTACATCTATTTAATATTTTTAGGGATGGTACAGATAATTATGGACTTACTTACCGTAGCGCATCTTTAACCGCAACAAGTCTAAAGAGAATCGTAGATGTAATGTTTAAAAACTTAAGAATTGAAAATTGTGTAGCTCTGATGAAAACAGCTTTAGATACCCCAATAGTGTTACTATCAGATCTAGTAGCTGAATTCGACCCAAAGAGCGTGACTTTAATTGACGGGGATAGAGTACTTATTAGAAGTTCTAGCTTTGCGACAGTTAATTTAGAAATAACAAAAATTATAATATAATGAAAATTTTACATACAGCAGACTGGCACTTAAGAGAGTCCCAGTATGGAGATTATGAACGTGGCCTTGAATTCTTTCAAGCTGCCAAAAGATTAGTTAATACGGCAATTGATCTATTCAGAGCAGGAAAGATTGATTGTATAATTAATGGTGGGGATATTCTGGATAAGAAAAGACCACCATCAGTAGTGATTCACCAGTTGATGGAAATTAATGATCTATTGGTAGAGGCAGGACTACCAATGTTTACAATTACTGGAAATCACGATCAGGATAGTCCTTCATGGATCTCACTAAACTATAAACATAAAGATAGAGGTATTATTCCTATTGATGAAACTACAATTGATTTCAGAGGAATGAAAATACATGGCGTAATGGCAACTACGAAAAATAAAATTGAGACAGCTATATCGCAACTCAATGAGAAAATCGATGTTATCGTATGGCATGGGGCTATTAAAGAATCAGCTAGTTTTGATGATGGTAGTTATATCTCTGTAGATGATTTTCTAGAATACTCTGATCATATAGGTACAAGGATGTTTCTCTTTGGGGATATTCATAAACCTCAGTATTATCAGAGACAAAGAAAAGATGGAACATATACAGTTACAGGTTATCCTGGATCTATTGAGATGGCTAATACTCAAGAATTGGGTACAAAGACATTTACCATTGTAGATACAGATACTCTTGAGTTGGAACATGTACCATTACAATCTCGTCCATTTATTGAGATTGATTTGAAAGATCAGGACTCACTTAGTAAAGCGATTCAGGATTTATCACAGCAGCAAAAATCTGCTTTGATATCCATTACGTATTACCTAGATGATAGACTTGAACTATTCAATTCATTGAATCTAGTTCTTAAAACTAGAGAAACTAACTTCAAAGATATTATTCGATTTTCTAATGAATCTCCATCTACTGTGGAAATATCAGAAGAAGAAAAAGCAACAGGTACTGTAACACTACCAGGTTTGACTATGGAGAGATTCAAAAACTCAAATCTAGGAAGCACAGCATTGGAACTAATTAGCAAAACTGCAAACTGTGAAAAGATCGTAGAGATGTTTGTACAGGAAAGACTTAACACTGTCGTATGAAGATTGAAACATTAACGCTCAAAGACTGGGCAGGACATAAACATAAAGAACTA
>Ga0222712_10001378_pt1 | contig 29994 bp, 22 predicted proteins | sample C33_657DmetaG_FD_165043 | JGI IMG/M metagenome (GOLD analysis project Ga0222712, IMG submission 165043) | Estuarine water microbial communities from San Francisco Bay, California, United States - C33_657D | ecosystem: Environmental > Aquatic > Marine > Unclassified | place: USA: California...
TGGAAATGGCGAAGGCGGATGTGTTCCACTACATCGAACGCTTTCACAATCCGAGGATGAGACGACGATTGGCCAGGCGTGATCTGGAGTTTTCAAGCGTTTTATAACCGTCCGTGAAAACGGGGTACTACCCTTTATTTCAGACACCTTGCCCGTATCCATCCAGCTCCAGCGACGCCGAGTTGATGCAGTAACGCATCCCGGTGGGCGCGGGCCCGTCGGGGAATACGTGACCCAGATGGGCCTGGCAATGGGCACAGAGCACTTCCACGCGCTGCATGCCGTGGCTGAAATCCGCCTCCTCCCTCACCTTCCCTGCCGCGACCGGCTGCCAGAAGCTCGGCCAGCCGCTGCCCGAATCGTATTTCGTGCCGGCATCGAACAAGGGGTTGGAGCACACGGAGCAACGATAGACACCCGGGCTCTTGCAGTTCCAGTACCGACCAGTGAAGGCGCGCTCCGTGCCCTTCTGGCGCACAATGCGAAAGCCGTCTTCCCCGAGACTGCGGCGCAGTTCCTCGTCGCTCTTGATGCGGATTTCCTTGTCGAACATGGTCGCCTCCCCCTGTACTGTGCCCGTGAAACTTGCGCTGCCTGTGCGCTGTCAATTTGCCGACAGGCGATTACAATAGCCGCCCTGACGCCAGCGCCACAAGGCTTACGGCCACAACCCCAGGCACGGATCAACCCTCACCCTCCGGGCCGCCAGAGACACGAGCGATGAAGAAGATCAGACAGTCCGACAAGCTGAACAAGGTGTGCTACGACATTCGCGGTCCTGCCCTCGTGGAAGCGAAGCGACTGGAAGAGGAAGGTCACCGCATCCTCAAGCTCAATATCGGCAACCCGGCACCGTTCGGTTTCGAGGCCCCGGATGAAATCATCCAGGACGTGATCCGCAATCTTTCCAATGCTCAGGGCTACAGCGACTCCAAGGGGCTGTTCTCGGCACGCAAGGCGATCATGCAGGAATGCCAGCAGCTGCAGATCAAGGGCGTCGACATCGATGACATCTATCTGGGCAACGGCGTCAGCGAGCTGATCGTGATGTCCATGCAGGCACTGCTCAACAACGGCGACGAAGTGCTGATCCCGGCGCCGGATTACCCGCTGTGGACAGCCGCCGTGAGCCTGGCCGGCGGCACCCCTGTGCACTATGTGTGTGACGAGGCCGCCGACTGGTTCCCGGACATCAAGGACATCGAGAAGAAGATCACGCCGAACACCAAGGCCATCGTGATCATCAATCCCAACAACCCGACCGGCTCCGTGTACAGCAAGGAGATTCTCGAGGACATCCTCCGCGTGGCGCGCAAGCACAAGCTGGTGGTGTTCTCGGACGAGATCTACAGCAAGATCCTCTACGACGATGCGAAGCACATTCCCATCGCCTCCCTGGCCGACGATGTCTTCTTCATCACCTTCAACGGTCTGTCCAAGGCCTATCGCCTGGCGGGCTTCCGCTCGGGCTGGATGGTGTTGAGCGGTGCCAAGGAAAAAGCCGAGAACTACATCGAAGGTCTGGAGATTCTCTCCAACATGCGGCTGTGCGCGAATGTGCCGGCGCAGTTCGCGGTGCAGACGGCACTGGGCGGATATCAGAGCATCAACGAGTTGATCCTGCCGGGCGGGCGTCTGCGCGAGCAGCGTGATCTGGCGTGGAATCTCATCACGTCCATTCCCGGCATCAGTTGCGTGAAACCGCGGGGCGCGATCTACATGTTCCCGAAACTGGATCCGCAGAAATACCCGATCAAGGATGACGCGAAATTCGTGCTCGACCTGCTGGAAAAGGAAAAGATCCTGCTGGTGCAGGGCAGCGCGTTCAATATCACCGACACCCAGCACTTCCGCATCGTGTTCCTGCCCAACGCCGACGTGCTGACGCAGGCCATCGGCAAGATCGATCGTTTCCTCTCCCGCGCGGAATTCTGAGCCGTCAGAATTCCAGCGTGAACCCCAGAGCCGTCAGCCTGGTCTCCAGCGCGGCTCTGTCCACTCCCCGCCCGAGGTTCTCGCACTGCAGCGTGTAGTGCGCGAACTCGCGCCGCGCGCCAAGGCGCTGGCGAATCGCATCGAACACCCCGGCATCCGCAGTCCGCTCCCGCAGCTGCGCATCGACCTGCGCCACCGGAAAGGCTGCGCGCAGGCACAGGGCCAGCGCGTCGTGCAGCGACGGCGCCGGCGCCAGGTCCACCTTGAGCCGCGAGCGCGCAGCCTTTGCCGCAGTGCTCGGGCGTGTGTCTGTCAGCCCGAAATGCCGCAGGAAGTCCTGGTAGTTGCGCGTACTCGCACTGCTCTTGGCTTCCACGCTGTAGCCCGCGATATGTGGCGTGCCAAGCGTCACCGCCTGCAGCAATGGCATCGAGATCGTGGGCTCGTTCTCCCAGACATCCAGCACACAGTGCAGCCCGGAGCTCTGCTGCAGGTACGCGAGCAGCGCCTGATTGCTCACGACAGCGCCACGCGCGGCATTGATCAGCACGGTGCCAGGACGCAGCGCGGCCAATCGTGTCTGGTCCAGAAGGTGCCACGTCGCATGGGAGCCACCCTGAGTCAACGGGGTGTGCAGACTGATGAGCGAAGCGTGCAGGGCTTCATCCAAGGTGCAGAACCTGACAGGTGCCGGGATTCCCCTTTGTCGCCAGTGGGCCTCGACCAACGGGTCACACACCCGAACGTCCAGCCCCAGGGTCTGTAGTGCGCCATGCAGCCGCGAGCCCACCTGACCGAAACCGACGATGGCCGCAGTGCGCCCCTGCACGGGAATGCCGCGCCATTGCAACTCGGCCAGCGCGGCAAGCACATACTCGACCACGGCGTTGGCATTGCTGCCCGCCGCCTCGGCCACGACGATGCCCTGCCCGGCCAGCCACGGCAGGTCCAGGTGATCAGTGCCACTGGTGGCCGTGGCGACAAAGCGCACGCGTGAACCGGCGAGCAGGGCACGATCCACGTGGGTTATGGAACGTACCAGCAGCACATCGGCATCCTTCACGTCCGCCGGTTCTATGGCGCGCCCAGGCAGCAAGTGCAGTTCGCCATGCTGCCGATAGAGTTCGGCGACGGCCACGATGTTCTCATCTGCCACGATCTTCATCACACGGCTCCTTCAGTCACGGGTTGCAGGCCCTGCATCAGGGTCAGGAAGCGCTCCTGCGCCAGGGGCTCCAGCTGCAGGCTCGCCAGCAGGCCGGCAATACCCTCGATGTCGGGGCTGCGCCAGCAAAGGCCGTCGCTCCCCGTGCGGGAAAACGCTTCCGCGGGATCATCCACCGAATCGATGATGGTGGCCAATTGCCGGCTCAGGCGCGCGACAGACTCGTGGTCACGCAGCAACTGCGCCGTCCTGCCGGCACCGCGATAGCGCAGCAGCGCCACGTCCTCCAGATTCGCGTAGAGCTGTTCGAGCGTGCCGAAATGCTGCAGGAGTGCGCGGGCGGCCACCGGACCGATGCCAGGCACGCCGGGAATCGCGTCCACCGCATCTCCCACGAGGCCGAGATAGTCCGGGATCTGCTCCGCACGGATGCCGTACTGGCGTTCGATGTCGGCCCGAAAGCGCCGGGTGCTCGCGGTGTAGTCCCACAAGTGATCCTCGTCCTGGCGCAGCAGCTGGGCCAGATCCTTGTCGCGACTGACGATGCACACCGGCCGCGGCGCCACACGCCGGGCCAGTGTGCCGATGATGTCGTCGGCCTCGTACACGCGGCTGCCCCAGGCCGGCACGCCCATCAGGGGCGCCAGCGCCGCACAGGCTTGCAGTTGGCGCGCCAGCAGCTCATCGGGCAATTCCCGATTCGATTTGTAGGCCGGATAGAGGCTGTGGCGAAAGCCACAGAACAGACTCTCGTCGAAGGCGACAGCCACCTGCCGCGGGCGGGTCTGGCGCAGGAAGCGCTGCAGGAACTGGGCAAAGCCGAAGAAGGCACTCAGATCATCGCCCGCGGTAGAACTCACGAGATAATGCGGCGAGAACCAGGCCTGGAAAATGTAGATGGAGGCATCGACCAGATAGACGGGCTCGCGCGGCAGGCGGCTCATGGACTCAGGCCTTGCGGATCCAGTAGTGATAGCGATCGTCCTGCTGCGTGCGCGCCATTAGCTCATGCCCGAGAAAGAGACAGAACTTGGGCACATCGCGCGTGGTGGAAGGATCGGTCGCGATCACTTCCACCACCTCGCCCGAGGCCATGTCGCGAATGCGGTTGTGCAGCAGCATCACCGGTTCCGGACAATACAGGCCGCAGGCATCCAGGTGCACGCTGGCTTCGGGCAAGGAGGAAGAGCTGTCGGTCATGCCAGGGTCTCGCTGTCAACGCGCGTTCAGCGCAGGGAAATGAGGGAACAGGTCTCGGTGGCCGAGTCGAAGCTGATGGCGATCTCCCCGCGCTCCAGCTGGCGCCGCAGCATGGCCACCTTCTGCGCCAGACTGTAGGACTCGTGGCCGTAGTCGGTGCCCTCGCGCGTGGCAAATTCCTCCAGCACGGCGGTCACGGTGTCAGACGCTAACTGTTGCCACGGAATCTGCATGGGCGCTCAGCCGAGGTTCATGAGGTCGATGCCCAGCGGCTCGTCCTTGATCGCCTTGAGTCCGGCGAAGGGGAAGAGCTTTGGGTCAGCCAGCTGGGACGGCGCGACATTGCAGATCGCGCGGAAGATGCTCTCGACGCGGCCGGGCGTCTCGCGATCCCACTGCTTCAGCAGCTCCTTGATGTTACGCCGCTGCATGTTCTCCTGCGTGCCGCATAGATTGCAGGGAATGATCGGGAACTGCTTGAGCTTCGCGTAGCGCGCGATCTCTTCCTCGCTGCAATAGGCCAGCGGGCGGATCAGCACATTCTGCTTGTCGTCGCTGAGCAGCTTGGGCGGCATGGCCTTGAGCGTGCCGCCGAAGAACATGTTCAGGAACAGGGTTTCCACAATGTCCTCACGATGATGCCCCAGCGCCACCTTGGTGGCGCCGATCTCCCGCGCATAGCCATACAGGCTGCCGCGACGCAGCCGCGAGCACAGACCGCAGAAGGTTTTCCCTTCCGGCGTCTTGTCCTTGACGATGGAATACGTGTCCATCTCGATGATGTGGTAGTCCACCCCGAGGCTGCTTAGATACTGCGGCAGCACATGCTCGGGAAAACCCGGCTGCTTCTGGTCGAGATTCACCGCGATGAGACGGAAGTCGATGGGCGCGTGCTTCTGCAGACTCAGCAGGATGTCCAGCATCGTGTAGGAGTCCTTGCCGCCCGAGAGACAGACCATCACGAGATCGCCGTCCTCGATCATGTTGTAGTCGGCAATGGCCTTGCCGACATCGCGGCGCAGATTCTTGTGGCAGCGATTGAGCAGGCGCTGGCGCTTGATGGCCTGGGCGTCGAGTTCGAGCGCGTCGCTGGTGGCAGGGGTGGCAAGACTGGTCATGGTGTCACCTTGGCAATTCATGCGTGGAACCGGGCACCGGCAGCCGCCATGGCGCGCAGCGTCGCGGTGGGATGATAGAGCGGACCGAGCGCCGCAAGGGCGTCCGCCAGAGCGCAGAAGGCCGCAAGCCCCTGCCGCTCGAGATAGCGCAGGGCGCCGCCGCGAAAACGCGGGAAGCCCAGACCGAGCACGAGCCCCATGTCGGCCTCGGCCGCCGTGTCGACAATGCCATCCTCCAGACAGCGTACCGTCTCGAGACACAGGGGGAGCATCATGCGATCGACGATCTCCTGGGCCGTGAAATCGCGGGATGCCTTCTGCTGACTGCGGATCAGCGCCAGTGCCTGCTCGTCGACCTGCTTCTGCAGGCGACCTGCCGCATCGGGCGTGTAGCGATAGAAACCTGCGCCGGACTTCTGGCCAAGGCGGCCGCTCTCGAACAGCCACTGTGTGGCGGACGTGAAGTCGTACTGCATGCGATCGGGGAAACCCTGCGCCATCACGGCCTGGGCATGGACGGCCGTGTCGAGGCCGACGACGTCGAGCAGCCACGCCGGGCCCATGGGCCAGCCGAAGGCCTCCATGGCGGCGTCAATGGCGCGCGGGTCGGCGCCGTCCCGCAGCAGCATGGCGAAGGCCCCGAAATAGGGAAACAGGATGCGGTTGACGAGAAACCCCGGGCAGTCGCGCACCACGATGGGCGTCTTGCCCAGGCGCTGGGCGGTGGCCACGGTGCTGGCGATGCTCTGTTCACTGCTGCCCTCGCCCCGGATCACTTCCACCAGGGGCATCAACGGCACGGGGTTGAAGAAGTGCATGCCACAGAACTGCGCGGGGCGTTGCAGGGGCTGCGCGAGTGCCGTGATGGAAATCGTGGACGTGTTCGAGGCCAGAATGGCGGTGGCAGGCACCTGGCGTTCCACCTCTGCCAGCACAGCCTGCTTGACGGCCTGCTTCTCGACCACGGCTTCCACCACCAGATCGACCTCTGCAAAGCCACTGTAATCCAGCGTCGGATGAATGCGGGCCAGCGCCTCGGCAGCCTGTGCATGGCTCAGACGCCCCTTCTGCACCTGCCTTCCGAGCAGTTGCTGCGCCTCCTTCATGCCGGCATCAAGGCCCGCCTGGGCGATGTCCTTCATCTGCACGTCGATGCCCTTGAGTGCCGCCTGATAGGCGATGCCGCCGCCCATGATGCCGGCGCCGAGCACGGCGATGCGATCGGCCGCCTTGCCGCGCGCGGCCCAGGCGCGGGTCTTTTGCCGCAACTGCTGATCAGCCACGAACAGGCCGACGAGACTGGCCGCCACGTCGCTGTGAGCCAGACTCACGAAACACGCGATCTCCTGCGCCAGAGCCTCTGCTGCCGACACGGCCACGCTGCGCTCCAGCAGCTGCAGCACCAGCGCGGGGGCGGGATTGGGGTTGGCCCCGGCGGCCTGCAATGCGGCACGTACGCCGGCACAGGCGGCTGCACCAGTGTCTCCCGGTGTCAGTGCGGCTTGACGCGCGTGTCTGCCCTGCTGCCAGACCTCAGGCTGCTGCAGCGCCTGCTCGATCTGCTCGATACCCGACTCCAGCAGCAGCTGCGCATCCACCAGCGCGTCAATGGCGCCGGCCGACAGCGCTTCGTCCGCCGTGTGCGACTGGCCGGACACGATCCAGCTCACGGCAGCCTGCGTGTCCATGACGCGCGGCGCTCGCACGGTGCCGCCGAAGCCGGGACAAATGCCCAGCCCCACTTCGGGAAAGCCCAGCACCGCGGCGCGCGTGGCGAGGCGGTAGTCCGTGGCCAGACAGAATTCGAAGCCGCCACCCAGAGCCTGACCGTCGATCAGGCTCACCGTGGGAATGGGCAATGCGGCCAGCGTGCTGAAGAGCGCCTGGCTCTGCGCCAGCCAGGCACTCAGCTCACTCGCCGGCAGGCGAAACTGACTGGAGAACTCGGCGATGTCGGCTCCCGCGATGAAGCCGCTCTTGGCGCTGCTGCACAGCAGGCCGCGCAGATCGCTGCCGGCCACCAGGGCCAGCACCTCGCGCAGCTCGTCCAGGGTCTGCCGATTGAACTTGTTGACCGGCGAGCCTGCGAGGTCGAACACCAGATGCCCGATACCGGACTCGAGCCGTGTCAGCCGAAGGGCATTTGCGTGATACATGCAGGGGCTCCGCCGTGGGTGAAAGTGGCCGGCATTATAGTCAAACTGCCGGGGCATAGACAGGACGCCGCCTTGTCTTGCAGGCGACGCCTCCCGCACAATAGCGCGCAAATCCTGCCAGGAGAGGCCACCATGCGCTTGACCCCCCTCACACTGAGCGCGCTGATGCTGCTCGCGGGCACCGCCAGTGCCGCCGAACATGCCACCATCGTGCTGTATCACCACATCTCGGAGTCCACGCCACCGTCAACCAGCGTGCCGCCGCAGCGCTTCCGCGAGCAGATGAATCACCTGCGCGACAACGGCTTTCACGTGATGCCGCTTCCGGAGCTGATCGACGCCCTGCGCAATCGGCAGCAGGTGCCCGACAAGACGGTGGCGATCACCTTCGACGATGGCTACATCTCGATCTTCGACACCGCTTTCCCCATGCTGCAGGAATACGGCTTCCCCTTCACCGTGTTCATCAACACCCAGCCGCACAACGACCACCAGGCCGGCTACATGAGCTGGGAGCAGATTCGCGCGATGTCGGATGCCGGCGTGACCATCGCCAACCACATGGAGAACCATCCGCACATGGTGGATGCCCTGGCTGGCGAGGACGAGGCCGCACGCACGGCGCGGCTGCGCGAGGAGTATCTGCGCGCCCAGGCGAAGATCAAGGCAGAGACAGGACAGGATCACGCCTTCATGGCCTATCCCTACGGGGAATACGATCTGGCCAACAAGGCCATGCTGGCGGAGCTGGGCGTGATAGCACTGGGGCAGCAGTCCGGGGCCGTGGGCTTCGATTCCGACTTCCTGGCCCTGCCCCGTTTCCCCTTCGGCGGCAGCTTCACCGAGCTGCGCGACTTCGCGCAGAAAGTGCAGACGCTGTCTTTCCATCTGGTGAAGGTCGACCCGGAGAGCACCATGACGCAGGACACCAGCCCCAATGTGACGCTGCAGTTCGCCCCGGGCGACTTCAACTTCCGGCAGCTGGGCTGTTACGCGGGCGGACAGCCCATGCAAATGGAGTGGCTGGATCAGGAGAACGGGCTGGTGAAGCTGAGCACCGAACAGACTTTCAACCTGCGGCGCTTCCGCTACCTGTGCACGGCGCCCATGCGCGGCAGCAACGAACGCTTCTTCTGGTATTCCAAGGACTGGACGCGCTCGACGCCCACCAATCAGGACTGAGACTCAGCCGCGCTCGTCACGCTCGTGCAGGTCATTGATGCGGATCATGTCGCGAATCTCGGCCACATAAGCGCGGCCGCGTTCGGAATAGCGCGTGAGGCCATCGGCCAACTGGTGGGAATTGAGCGGCTTTTCCAGCAGGCGCATGTGCGCGCGCAGCTCGCGGAAATAGTCATAGGTCGGGTTGGAATTCAGATTGCGGTAATACGCCTTCACGGCGGCTTCCACCGAGGCGAAGGCGCGCACTTCGTGACTGGCATCGGAGGCGCGCTGTCCGGGAATCAGGCCGCAACCCTCATCGAAACACCATTGTCCGAAGATGTTGTTGCCTTCCTTCGCGAAGCGCGAGGTACCCCAGGCGGATTCCGTGGCGGCCTGGGCCAATGCGAGTGACGGCGGAATGATGTCCGCACGCAGCAGCAGCTCGTCCACCATGTCGGCCACGGGCATGTCATTGCGCGGCAGCCGATACTCGGCAGCGATCAGGTCCAGGTTGTGACGCTCCAGCGGACTGAGCACAGCGCCGCCTTGCAGGATGCCGTGGAACTGCTCCAGGCGTGCGCGGGTTTGCAGGATGTGGGCGTTTTCCTCTTCGATGAACACCTCGAAGTAGGCGAAGAAGGCTTCCTTGCGCGCCTCGATGCTGGTGAAAGCGTCGAAATCGGGCATGGAATCGCGGACTTGTTCGACGGGCTCTTCCACGTCGGCAGGCACTTCGCCAGGGGCGTCACGCAAGGCACGCAACTGCAGAGCTGCCACCAGCGCCAGCAGGATCCCCGCCGTGCAGACTTGCACCAGCGTGGACGTGCGGGTATGTGCCAACAGTCTCAGTAACGACAAATCAAGGGCCCTGTGAGTGGCTGCGGGAGGGTTGAACGAGCGGGACCCTACGCGAAACGATCGTTTTTTGCAAACCGGTCAGGCTCAGTGCTGCCCGCCTGCACAGTCAGGAGACCGGGGCACGACCCCATTCTTGCGCGCCCATTCCTCGGGCGTGTAGGTGTGCAGAGCCAGGGCGTGCACCCCGTCGCGCAGCTGCTGTTCCAGCAATTGGTAGAGGCGCTGATGGCGCTTCACCGGGCCCAGCCCCTCGAAGTCAGACGAGACCGCCGTGACCTTGAAATGGGTCTCGGTGCCGGGGCCGGCATGCTTGTGGCTCTCGTTCAGGATGTCCAGATGAGCCAGCGGCAGGGCCGCGCGCAGGCTTGCTTCGATGCTTTCTTGTACGGTCATGGTGATCATTTCCCTATCAGTTGCCGGCGCCCAGGGCGACGAATGCAAGTCAGTGTCAGGCCCGAGCTGCCCAATTTCAAGTCACCCAGCCATGGCATCGCCTGTCACGGGGGCGCATCGGGCGCCCTTAGCTGCTAGAATCCGCGCACTTTTTCTCCAGCAGCAGGCACGACAGCGACATGGCAATTTCGTGGTACCCCGGGCACATGCACAAGGCCAACAAGGAAATGGCCGCCCTCATCAAGGACATCGATGTGGTGATCGAAGTGCTGGACGCGCGCATGCCCCAGGCCAGCTCCAACCCGCTGCTGCAGTCCATGCGCCAAGGCAAGCCCTGTCTGCGCATCCTGAACAAGGCCGACCTCGCCAACCCGCACATCACCCGCGAATGGCTGGAGCACTTCAACCGCGAGCCGCTGAGCTTCGCGGCCAGCAGCTCCAAGGACAAGCGCATCGAAACGGCAGACGTGCTGTATCTGTGCGGCCGGCTGCTGCGCAAGGTCAATGCGGGCAAGCCGGCGCCGACGGTCAATCCGACCGAAAGCGCCGATGTCGCCGCCCTGCGTGCCTGGAAGCAGGAGCACAAGAAGCATCAGATATTGATTGTCGGTATCCCCAACGTGGGCAAGTCGTCCCTCATGAACCAGCTGATCGGCAAGAAGGTGGCGCGCACCGGCAACGAGCCGGCCATCACCAAGGGCCAGCAGCGGGTGCGCCTGAATGACCACTGGTATCTGGTGGACACCCCGGGCGTGCTGTGGCCGAAGCTGGAGGATCAGGCGGCCGCCTATCGCCTGGCGCTCTCCGGAGCTATTCGCAACACGGCCATGGAGTTCACCGATGTCGCGCTGTTCAGTGCCCAGATGCTGCTGGACCTGTTTCCCCAGCGTCTGCGCGAGCGCTATGGCATGGACACCCTGCCCGCCACCGGCGAGCTGTTCCTGAAGGCACTGGCCGCACGTCGCGCCTGTGTGCGCAAGGACGGCGAGATCGACTGGCACAAGGTGGCGGAGCTGCTGATTCACGATTACCGCGCCGGCCGCTTCGGCCCCATGAGCCTGGAGCGTCCGCCCCAGCCGCCGGCCGCAGAACCGGCTGCCGCCCCCGCAGAGGCCGGCTGATCGCGTTTCTCAAGCCGGGGCCGATCGGCTACCATACCGCCCTCGTCAAACGCCACACGGAACACCCCGAACCCCATGCCGAAATCCTTCCTGTTTGCCCATGGTCAGCGCTGGTTGAGTGAAACCGAACCGGAGCTGGGCCTGGGCATCGTTACCGAGCTCGATCACCGCACCGTCACCATCGCCTTTCGCTCCTGTGATCAGGTGCGTCGCTACGCCCGCGTCCAGGCGCCGCTGAGCCGCATCGCCTTCGCAGCCGGCGACACCATCTCGACCTGCCATGGCGACGCCCTGGTCGTGCTGGAGGTGAGCAGCCACAAGGACACGCTGGTGTACGACGCGCATCTGAAGGACGACCCGAGCCAGCGCATCAAGCTGCCGGAAGCCCTGCTCAGCGACACCCTTATCCTGAACAAGCCCCTGGAGCGCCTGTTCGCCGGCCAGACCGACGCCGCGCAGTGGTTCTACCTGCGCAAGCACACCATCGAGCGCCTGGCCGAGATCGAGCGCTCCCGCGTGCTGGGCCTGTGCAGCGGCCGCACTGACCTGATCCCGCACCAGCTCTACATCGCGGCGGAAGTGGCCGCGCGGCATGCCCCCCGAGTGATGCTGGCCGACGAAGTGGGGTTGGGCAAGACCATCGAGGCCGGCCTGATCCTGCAGCAACAGCTGGTGAACGGGCTCGCAAGCCGCGTGCTGGTGATCGTGCCCGAGGCGCTGCTGCACCAGTGGCTGGTGGAGATGCTGCGCCGCTTCAGCCTGCATTTCAGCATCTACGACGAGGAGCGCTGCAGCGAGATCCTCGAGGCCATGGCCGAGGATGAACCCGGCAGCCGCAATCCCTTCCTGGAAGACCAGCTGGTGCTGACCAGCGTCGACCTGTTCCACCGCCAGCCCGCCTGGTACGACTTCGCGCTCAAGGGCGAATGGGACCTGTGCATCGTGGACGAAGCCCACCACCTGCGCGACGAGCCTGCAGCGGCCTCGGCCAATCCCCGCCGCAAGCCGGTGACGGATTATTCCCTGGTCAAGCGCATCGCCGACTCGGCCCGGGGCATCCTGCTGCTGACGGCCACGCCGGAGCAGATGGGCCAGGAGAACCACTTCGCCCTGCTGCAGCTGCTGGACGCCAATCGTTTCACCGATTTCGCCTCCTACCAGCAGGAACACGGCCGCTATCACGACCTGGCCGGCACCATCAATGCACTGGTCAGCCGCGAGGCTCTGGGCGCCGTCCAGATCACGCAATTGCAGCAGGTGCTGGCACGGCACCACAGCCAGGAAGGCATCGCGCAATTGCTGAACCCGCTGCTGCCAGGCACCCGGGCCACTGCGGCAGAGAAAGACAGCGCACGCGAGCAGCTCATTCGCCTGCTGCTCGACCAGCACGGCACCGGCCGCATCCTGTTCCGCAACACCCGCAAGGCGCTGACGGGCTTCCCCGAGCGCGAGGTGCATGTCTACCCGCTCGATCTGCCCGAGGCCTATGACGAGCTGCGCAAGCAGCGTCCGCTGTCGCTGGACACCCACCTGAAGCCGGAGATGGCCTACATCAGCGCCAGCGCCCTGCTCGATGAAGAGGAGCAGGCCGCGAGTCTGCCCTGGACGTCGGTGGACGCGCGCGTGAAGTGGCTGGTGGAATTCCTGCAGAGCAGGCGCGGCGAGAAGGTGCTGCTGATCTGCGCCCAGGACGTCACCGCCATCAGTCTGGAGAAATACCTGCGCGTCAACGCGGGCATCCGCAGCAGCGTGTTCCACCGCCACATGGACCTGATCGACCGCGACCGTGCCGCCGCCTATTTCGCCGGCACCGAAAGCAGCGCGCAGATCCTGGTGTGTTCGGAGATCGGCAGCGAAGGCCGCAATTTCCAGTTCTGTCACCACCTGGTGCTGTTCGACCTGCCGCTGAACCCGGACCTGCTGGAGCAGCGCATCGGCCGCCTGGACCGCATCGGCCAGAAGCGCACCATCCAGATTCACGTGCCGGTCTTCGACGGCAGCGCCCAGGAGGCGCTGTTCCAGTGGTATCAGCAGGCGCTCAATGCCTTCGCCCAGGTGGCGCCGGCGGCCTATCGCGTGTACCGCGAGCATCAGGAAGCACTGCACGGCCATCTGCTGGCCTGCGCTGCCAACACGCCCGAGTACCAGCAGTTCCTGGCCACGGCCCAGGCCAGCAACGGGGCGCTGAATCAGGCACTGGAGCAGGGCCGCGACCGCCTGCTGGAGATCAATTCCTTCAACCGCGAGCGTGCCGAGCACTTGGTGCAGCAGATCCGCGACTTCGAGGACGTGTGCACGCCCGAGGACTACATGAAGGAGGCCTTCGACGCCTTCGGCATTCACTACGAGCACAATTCGGACAACAGCTACTCGATCCAGCCCACCGAGGAGATGATCGTGCCGGCCTTCCCCGGCCTGCCCGACGAGGGCATCGATGCGGCCTTCGACCGCCAGTTGAGCCTGCTCCGCGAAGACCTGCACTTCCTGACCTGGCAGCACCCCATGGTGCGCGGCGCCATCGACATGGTGCTGGATTCGCCCCAGGGCGGCGCGTCGGTGAGCGTCCTGTCGGCACGCGATGCCGCGCCCACCGGTCTGGATGAACAGGACCTGGTGGTGGAGGCGCTCTACCGCGTGGTGGCCCCCGCGTCACGGCATCTGCAGATGGCGCGCTATCTGCCGGCCACCAGCTTCGCCTTCACCCTGGTGCCTGAAGACGCCGAGGAGCGCAGCAAGCCGGTGAGTCTCGACCCGGTGCGCAGCAAGCTGCGCTTCATCGACAAGCACGACGCGGCGACACTGGTGGCGGAAGACCAGGCCCGCATCGCCCAGTTGCTGCAGCAGGGCGAGCAGCTGGCCCAAGCGGCCATGAGCCGCTGCGTGGCCGAGGCCTCCGCCACCATGCTGCAGAGCCAGACCACCGAGATTAAACGCCTGGTGGCCCTGAAGCAGGTGAACCCGAACGTGCGCGATTCGGAACTGGCGTACCTGAAAGAACAGACCCTGCAATTGCATCAATGCATGAAACAGGCGAGCGTCGAACTGCTCGCCGTGCACGTGGTATTCAAGGCTTGAACCCTACACCGACTGCTACCGGAGTGACTCGCATGACGACAGCTGCTACTGCCCAGATCTCAACGTCAGGCACCCTGCCCCCGCCTGTGCATCCGGCCTTCGAATGGCTGCGCAGTCAGGCCATTCCCACGCTGAACGTGGTGCTGGAGGAATACCGCCACCGCGCCACGGGCGCGCAGTATTTCCACCTGGCCAGCGACGACCCGGAGAACGTGTTCCTGGTGGCGCTGCGCACCGTGCCCATGGACTCCACCGGCGTGGCCCACATCCTGGAACACACCGTGCTGTGCGGCAGTCAGAAATACCCGGTGCGCGACCCCTTCTTCATGATGATCCGGCGCTCGCTCAACACCTTCATGAACGCCTTCACCAGCAGCGACTGGACGGCCTATCCCTTCGCCAGCAAGAACCGCAAGGACTTCCAGAACCTGCTGGAGGTCTATCTCGACGCCGTGTTCTTTTCGCGCCTGCACGAGTTGGACTTCGCGCAGGAAGGCCACCGCCTGGAGTTCGCCGAGCCGCAGAACCCGGCCAGCCCGCTGCAGTACAAGGGCGTGGTCTACAACGAGATGAAGGGGGCCATGAGCTCCACCAACTCCCTGCTGTGGCAAACAGTGAGCAAGTATCTCTACCCGACCACCACCTACCACTACAACAGTGGCGGCGAGCCCGAGCACATTCCCGACCTGAGCTATGCCGAGCTGAAAGCCTTCTACGACACGCACTACCACCCCAGCAACAGTGTGTTCATGACCTATGGCGACATTCCTGCCGTGGAGCACATGGAACGCTTCGAGACGCTGGCCCTGGCGCGCTTCGACAAGTTGGACATCCACATCCATGTGCGCGACGAGAAGCGCTACTACGCCCCGGTGCGGGTGACGGAGAGCTACCCGCTGCGCGAGGAAGAGGACGAGACTGAGGGCGACAGCGACAAGACCCACGTGGTGCTGGCCTGGCTGCTCGGGCGCAGCACGGACCTGAAGGAGATGTTCGAGGCGCAGCTGCTCGCCAGCGTGCTGCTGGACAACAGTGCCAGTCCGCTGATGCAGGTGCTGGAGACCTGCGGCCTGGGGTCAGCCCCCTCCCCGATGTGCGGTCTTGAAGACAGCAATCGCGAGATGAGTTTCCTGTGCGGTCTGGAAGGCTGCGCCCAGGACGCCACTGCCGAGGTGGAAACACTGATCCGCAACACACTGGAGACTCTGGCGCGCGACGGCGTGCCGCTGGAGCAGGTGGAAGCCTCCCTGCACCAGCTCGAGCTGAGCCAGCGCGAGATCACCGGCGACAGCCATCCCTACGGCCTGCAGCTCATCATCGCCAGCCTCGGCAGTGCCGTGCACGGCGGCGACCCTCTGAACGTGCTCGACATCGACCCGGCGCTGGCCCGGCTGCGCGAGCAGATTCGTGACCCGGCGTTCATCAAGGGCCTGATCCGCCGCCTGCTGCTGGACAATGCCCACCACGTGGTGCTGACCATGACGCCGGATGCGCATCTGGCGGCGCGGCAGATGGAGGCGGAAATCCAGCGGCTGCAGGCCATCAAGGGCAGCCTGAGCGAGCAGGACACCCAGACGATCCTCGAACGCAGTCAGCAACTGGCCGCGCGCCAGGAGGCGGTGGACGACCCCTCCCTGCTGCCCAAGGTCGGCCTGGCGGATGTGCCGGCGGATCTGCCCGAGCTCGTCGCCACCCGCAGCCACATCGGCGTGATGCCGGTGAGTTTCTATGCCCAGGGCACCAATGGCCTGTGCTACCAGCAGATCGTGGTCGACCTGCCGGCGCTCGACGACGAGCTGCTGCGAATCCTGCCCTACTACGCCAGCTGCTTGTCCGAGTTCGGCGTGGGCGCACGCAGTTACACCGAGGTGCAGACCTGGCAGTCCAGCATCAGCGGCGGCGTGAACTGCTATGCCAATGTCCGCAGCGCCATGGACGACGCGCAGCAGACCCGCGCCATCCTCGTGCTGTCCAGCAAGGCGCTGGTAGCCAATCAGGCCGCCCTGAGCGAGTTGCTGCAGCAGACCTTCACCCAGGTGCGATTCGATGAAGTGCAGCGCCTGCGCGAGATCATGGACCAGATCTCGGCACGTCGGGAAAGCAGCATCACCGGTCAGGGGCACTCGCTGGCCATGACCCTGGCCAGCAGCGGCATGAGTCCGACGGCGCGCCTGAGTCACGAATTCACCGGTCTGGCCGGCATCGGCACCCTGCGCAGTCTTGGCCGCAGCCTGAAAAACGATGCCGAGGCCCGCGCCCTGCTGGAAAAATTCCGTGCCCTGCACGCCCGAGTGATGGCCGCGCCGCGCCGCTTCCTGCTGATCGGCGAAGCGGCCGAGCAGGACGCGCTGCACGCCAGCCTGCAGCAGTGCTGGCAGTCCTCGCAGCCCCCGGCGGCCACCGGCAGTGCGCTGATCCTGCCGCCGGTGCGCGAGCAGGTGCGCCAGATATGGACGACGAACACGCAGGTCAATTTCTGCGCCAAGGCCTATCCGACGGTGGCGGCAGGCCATCCGGATCACGCCACGCTGTGCGTGCTGGCAGGCTTCCTGCGCAACGGCTTCCTGCATCGCAGCATCCGTGAACAGGGCGGCGCCTATGGTGGTGGCGCCGATCAGGATGCCAATTCAGCCTCGCTGCGGTTCTACTCCTACCGCGATCCGCGCCTGGCCGACACCCTGGCCGACTTCGACCGGGCCATAGACTGGGTGCTGGGTGGTGGTCACGAATGGCGACAGGTGGAAGAAGCCATCCTCGGCGTCATCAGCGCCATGGACAAGTCGACCTCCCCGGCCGGCGAGGCGAAACAGGCGTTCTACAACGAGCTGTTCGGCCGCACGCGCGAGGCGCGTCTTGCCTACCGACAGCGCGTGCTGGACACGACGGTGGCGGATCTGCAGCGCGTGGCCGGCGAATACCTGCGACCAGAGAAAGCGAGTGTGGGCGTGATCAGCAACAGCAGCAATGCCAAGGCGGTCAGCGCGCTGGGACTCGAAGAGCACTCGGTTTGAGGAATTTTTTCAGAGCGTTTTCAACGAGCTGCAAGAAGATAAAGAATGTGCGTAAAAAAAGTTCAACGGCTGTGGAACTAAGTGCAGAGGCCACAGTCTGACTGGGTGTAGGTAGATTGCAGACAAAATTGTGGGTTTTGTTTCATTTTATCTCTCCCTTGATAGTAGTCAGTTAAGCCCGGTCCCCTGACCGGGCTTTTTTTTATGCCCGCCGAAAAGCCTCACTCCCCGCGCGCGGCCATGATCGTGTCATAGGCTGACTTGATTTCCTGGGTCTTGCGCTTGGCGATCTCCATCATCTCTTCCGGCAGTCCCTTGGACACCAGCTTGTCCGGGTGATGCTGGGCCATCAGCTTGCGGTAGGCTTTCTTCACCTCGGCGATGTCGGCGGTGCTGGCGAGCCCGAGCACCTTGTAGGCATCCTCCAGTCGGTCCTGCGGTTTCACATCGGCGGTGAAGCGGAACTGCGCGTTCATGCGCAGCACCAGCTGATCGTACTCGGCTTGCGTGAGCCCGAGGCCCAGCGCGATGCCGTCGAGCACACGGCGCTCGGCCGGTGCCATGGCACCGTCGGCCAGCGCGGTGGCGGTCAGGATCTCCAGGAACATCTGGATCAGGTTGCGCCGCCGCAGGCATTCGCGGCGGAACTGCTCCAGCACCTGGGCACTGGGAAAGCCCGGCTGCTTGCCCTGCTCGAACAGCCCGATGGCCAGCTTGCGCTGCTCGGGCTGCAGGCGCATCTGATCCATCACCTGCCGGGCCAACGAGATCTCGTCCGGGCTGACGCGGCCGTCCGCCTTGGCCACATGGCCCATCAACGAGAACACGGCAGTGAAGAAGGCGGTCTGCACGCGCTCGGTGCTGTGGCTGCCCAGCGTCGGATCGGCATCCACCCCGGCCATGCCCTTGTCGAAATAATTGCCGAGCGCCGCGCCAAGCACGGCGCCCAGAGGGCCGCCCATCATGAAGCCGAACGTGCCGCCCAGTACCTTGCCCCACCAGTTCATGCGCTCTCCTGCCTCACTCAGAAAATTCGTTGCCACCAGCTCTGGCGCAGGGCCGGAGCACATTGTTCGTACTGCCCCTGGTAGCGCAGCGCATTGCGCTGCACCGTGTCGGCAATCTCCAGCAGCCAGGGCTTGTCCGCATAGGTGCCCCGGGCGAAACCGGTGTTGCCCTCGTGGTAGGCCAGATAGAGATTGCGCGCATCGTCAGGGGCGATGGCATTGCGGCGCACGCTGTTGGCGTTGTACCAGCCAACGAAATCCACGGCGTGGGCGAAATTGCTGCGCCGTGCCAGACGATTGCCGGTGGACTCGCGGTAATCATCCCAGGTGCTGTCGAGCGCCTGGGCATAGCCAAAGGCATCGGAGGGACGCGGGCCGGGGATGACGCCGAGGATGCGCGTGCGGGCCGGGCGGGCGCGGGCGCGGAAACCGGATTCCTGATAGATGAAAGCCATGGAGACGCCCACGGGAATGTCCCAACGGCGCTGGCTCTGTTCGGCGGCACGGAACCACGCGCGCTCGTCCTCGAACACGCTGCAGACATTGCTCGCCTGGCGCGGCGCGGTGCTCAGGCAGGCGCTGAGCGTGGTGCCCAGCAGCAGGAGCAAGGACACAGTGCGCCAGCCGCTCATGCCTCGTGCTCCGTCAGGAAGGCCAGGAACGCGGGTTCATCGAGCACCGGCACCTCCAGCTCCACGGCCTTGTCCAGCTTGGAGCCGGCGCCGGGCCCGGCCACCACATAGTCCGTCTTCTTCGACACACTGCCGGCCACCTTCGCGCCCAGGGCCTGCAGACGCGCCTTGGCGTCGTCCCGAGTCATGGTCTCCAGCGTGCCGGTGAGCACGAAGGTCTTGCCGGCCAGCACATCCGAGGCGGCAGTCACGGCCTGATCGGCCCAGTGCACGCCCGCTGCCCGCAAGCGCGCGATGACGTCGCGATTGGCAGACTGTTCCAGGAAATGCTGCACACGCGCGGCCACGATCGGACCGACATCTTGCACCGCTTCCAGTGCCGCGGCATCTGAGGCCAGCAGCGCTTCGAGGGAGCCGAAATGGCTCGCCAGCGCGAGGGCAGTCGCCTCGCCCACTTCGGGAATGCCCAGCCCGTAGAGAAAGCGCGGCAGCGTGGTGCTGCGCGCCGTGTCGATGGCGGCCACGAGATTGGCGGCGGACTTGTCACCCATGCGCTCCAGTGCAGCGAGCTGGGCATGCTGCAGATGAAACACGTCGGCCACATCGTGGATCAAGCCGGCGTCCACCAGCTGCTCGATGAGCTTGTCGCCCAGCCCCTCGATGTCCAGAGCGCCCCGGGCACAGAAATGGCGAATGGATTCCTTGCGCTGCGCCGGGCAGACCAGGCCACCGCTGCAGCGGAACATGATCTCGCCATCGGGCTCCACCGCCGAGCCGCAGGCCGGGCAGCAGGCCGGCATCTGCGCGGGCCGACGCTCGGCGGTGCTGGCTTGGGTGTCGTCCTCGACCACCTTCACCACCTTGGGAATCACGTCCCCGGCGCGGCGGATGATCACCCGATCCCCGATCTGCAGCCCCAGGCGGGCAATCTCGGCCATGTTGTGCAGCGTGGCATTGCTGACGGTGACCCCGCCCACGAACACCGGCTCCAGCCGCGCTACGGGCGTGATTGTGCCCGTGCGGCCTACCTGGAATTCCACGTCACGCACGACAGTGGCGACTTCCTCCGCCGGGAACTTCCAGGCCACGGCCCAGCGCGGGGTGCGGGCATTGAAGCCCAGCTCCGCCTGCCACTGCAGGCGATCCACCTTGAACACGGCGCCGTCGATCTCGTAGTCCAGCTCGGCCCGGCGCGCCAGCAGCGCGTCCGCATAGGCCAGCGCCTGACTCACGCCTTCCACCTGCGCGATCAGCGGATTCACCGGCAGGCCCCAGCGACGCAGACAGGCAAACGTCTCGCTGAGGGACTGCCACGGGGCAGAGGCGTTTCCCCCCAGCACATGGGCGCCATAGCAGAAGAGCCTCAGAGGTCGTGCGGCGGTGATGCGCGGGTCGAGCTGCCGCAGCGTGCCGGCGGCGGCATTGCGCGGGTTCACGAAGGTTTTGCCGCCACCGGCACTGGCCTGGGCATTGGCGGCCTCGAAACCCGAGCGGCTCATGTAGATCTCGCCACGCACGTCCAGTCGCGCTGGCACGGCAGGCGATTCCTCGCTGGCGGCGGGATTCACGGGCAGACGCAGCGGCACATCGCGCAGGGTGCGGACATTGTGCGTGATGTCCTCGCCGGTCACGCCATCGCCGCGCGTGGCGGCCCGCACCAGCACGCCGTTCTCATAAAGCAGGCTCACGGCCACGCCGTCGATCTTGGGCTCGCAGCTGTAGCGCAGGGGGGCGGTGGAATCCAGGCGCTTGGCGATGCGGGCCCCGAAGTCCTGCAGCTCGGTTTCGTCGAAGACCTTGGCCAGCGACATCATCGGCACCTCGTGCGTCACCTGCACGAAGCCGCTCAGGGGGGCACTGCCGACACGCTGGGTGGGGGAATCGGGGGTGATCAGGTCGGGGTGGTCGGCCTCCATCCGTTCCAGGCGAGCGAACAGGCGGTCGTACTCCACGTCCGGAATCTCGGGGGTGTCGAGGGTGTGATAGAGATGGTCGTGGTGATGGATGCGAGCGCGCAACTGCGCCAGTTCCTCGGCAAGGGCCGCGTCGGCAGCCCCGGATTTGCGCTCCTCACTCATCTGCGGCAACCCGCCTTCACTTCGCCTGCCGCAGCTGCCGCAGGTCGAAGTCACGCACGCGCTGACGGTAATGCTCGATGGTCTGCGCCGTCATCACGCTGCGGTTGTCGTCCTTGAGATCGGCATCCAGCGCGATGCGCACCTTCTGCGCCGCGTCCAGCATCTGGTCGAAGGCCTGCATGTTGTGGCTGGCCGCGCTGGGCAGCGTCATGAAGAAGCACAGGCCGCGGGTAGAGAATTCGCTGATGCGGTTCAGGTCAAAGGTGCCCGGATTCACCAGGTTCGCCACGCTGAACAGCACGGGCGTGGCGGTGTCCGCGCCCATGTGGCGGTGGAAGATGGCCATGTCGCCGAAGCGCAGCTGATTCGCCAGCAGCACCTGCAGCATCTCGACGCCGGTGATCTCGCGATCCGGACGGGCCACCACATTCAGCACCAGCACTTCGCCGAAATCCTGGGCGGCCGGTTCGGGGGGCGGCTCGGCAGTCTGCGCTCTGGCCTGCTGACTGGGGACTTCCTGGCGACTGACTTCCTCGCGCGCCGGGCGCTGTTTCGGTGCGGGCTCCACGGCAGGGGCTGCCGAGCGTGAGCGACGCTCTTCCTGCTGAACGGGCGCGGACTCGCGCTGAACCTGCGCAGGCTCGCGGAGCGCGTCCTGCCGCACGCGATCGGCGTTACGCTGACGGCGCGCGGGTTTCTGCTCGCGGGCACGTTCGCGCAGGATCTCGTCCTCGGGGTGATCCAGGCTCAGCTCCTTCTGGCGTGACTTGTCCAGCGGCTCACGCACGGCACGTGTCGGGGCTGCCACGGTACGCGGGGCCGAAACCTGATCGTCATCGAACGTGTCCAGGCCCAGCACGGGCTCGGCACGCTGCACGCGCTCGGGCTCCTGCACGGCTTTCTCGGCGGCCGCAGCGCCCATGCCGGACAGTTTCTCGCCCGCCCACTGCAGCCAGCGGCGCGGACCGTTGCGACTTTCCTGCGTGGGAGGCGCGGCGGGCGCTAGCTCTTCTTCGTACCAGCTCTCGGCGCGTGCGCCCTTGCCTTCACGCGGCTTCAGCAGCACGTCATCATCGTCGGCGTCGTCGCGATAGACCTGGTCGAATTCCTCGACCTCGGACTCGTCATCCTCGCCGTGCTGATCCTCTTCCCAGGATTCGTGCAACTCGTCCTCGGCGTCGTCGTAATCGTCCTGATCGTCGTCATCGTCGTCGTCCTGCACGTCGTCGTAAGCGGCGCGCTGACTGGCTAGACCCCGTGCCGCGAGTTCGTCGTCGACATCATCGTAGTCGTTATCCTCGTCGTCGGCGTCGTCCTGGTCGTCATCGAAGTCGCGGTCATCGTCGTCATCGTCGTCATCATCCCAGTCGTCATCGCCGTCCCGGTCGTGCTCCGGGCCGTTGCGCTCGTCGTCGTAGTCGTCTTCGTCGTCGGCATAGTCGTCTGCGTCGTCGAAGTCGTCGTCCTGCCGATCGTCGTCATCGCGGTAACCGGCGGCACTGAAGGAGTCACGGGGCTCGTCATCCTGCTCGAACGCGGGGTTGTGACGGGCGTCGTTCTCGTCATCAGTCATCACACCCGGAGCGGCTGCGGCGCCTGCAGCCAGCGGTGTGGCAGAGGTGGCGGCCATGTGGTCGATGGGACGATGCACTGGCTTGAGCGAGCGCTGGCTGTGTTTCTGGCGCGCGGCATTGCGGGCATTGGCCACACTGGAGGCGCGGGGCGGCTCGTCCAGCGGCTCGTCGTCGCCCAGGGTGTCCATGAGCACGGGAATGGCCTGATCGCGAGCCGTGAACTCGGAATTGCGCTTGACCACCTGCTCGAAGGAGCGCTGCACCAGGCGGGCACCGCCGTTGGGCAGCTCCGAGCTGATCAACTCGTCAGGGTCGTACTGGGGGATGTTCTTTTCCAGCGCCATGCGCAACTGACCGCGCCGCGCTCGCAAGGCCACATAGAGCCCACGCAGGATCACGCCAACGATGGCAAGGATCAACAGCAGTATCATCAGTTCACGCAGACCCATAACCCAGTTCTTTCCTTAAGTCTTTTAGCTAATTGTCCGTTTTATAACGCAAAAATACTGGCATGTGAACTTCTTTACATGGCCGCCAGTTCCGCCGCTTCGGCGATGTCCACCGCCACGATGCGGGAGACCCCCGGCTCGTGCATGGTGACCCCCAGCAACTGGTTCGCCATTTCCATCGTCAGCTTGTTATGGGTGATGAAGACGAACTGCACAGACTGTGACATTTCCTTCACCAGATTGGCATAGCGGCCCACGTTGGCATCGTCCAGCGGCGCGTCCACTTCGTCGAGCATGCAGAACGGCGAGGGGTTCAGCTGGAAGATGGAGAACACCAGCGCGATGGCCGTCATGGCCTTCTCGCCGCCCGAAAGCAGATGAATGGTGCTGTTCCGCTTGCCGGGCGGGCGCGCCATGATCGCCACGCCGGTGTCCAGCAGGTCCTCGCCCGTCATGTCCAGATAGGCATGGCCACCACCGAACACCTTGGGGAACAGCTCCTGCAGACCGGCGTTGATCTTGTCGAAGGTTTCCTTGAAGCGCGTGCGGGTTTCCTTGTCGATCTTGCGGATGGCGTTCTCGAGCGTCACCAGCGCGCGCTCGAGGTCGTCGTTCTGGGAGTCCAGGTAGACCTTGCGCTCGGACTGCGTCTTGTATTCGTCGATGGCGGCCAGGTTAATGGCGCCCAGGCGCTGCACGCGGCTGGCGATGGCTTCGAGCTCGCGCTCGCAGAAGGCCTGGTCCACGCCTTCCGGCAAGGTGGCGAGCACGGTTTGCAGGTCATAGCGGCTCTCGTGCAGCTGATCCTGCAGCGCCTCGCGCTTGACCATGTCACCCTCGCTGCGCAGGCGGTGTTCCATCAGCTGCTCGCGCAGGCCGGCGGCGGTGCGCTCGAAGTGCGAACGCTGCTGCTCCAGGGTGCGCAGGGTGTGTTCGTTGCGCTCGGCGCGGGCCTTGGCGGCGGTCAGCTGGGCTTCCACTTCCAGACGTTTCTGCAGCTGCTCTTCCAGCTCGGCGCGCTTGAGTTCCAGTGGCGCGTCGCTGTCCTGCAGCTGGCGCGTCAGGGTGTCGATCTTCTCTTTGGCACGCTGCACCTGGGAGGCGGCGCGGTCGAGCGTGTCGCGCAGGGATTTCAACTGCGTCTGCAAGGACTGGGACTGCAGGGCCAGCTGGTGGGCGTGGTCCTTGTCGTGCCGCGCCTTCTGTCGCACATGATCCAGCGCCTCGCGCCGCTCATCGCGCTGCTGCAGCAGCTGTTCCTTGCGTTCGGTGTCCAGCTCCATGGCATCCAGCGCGGCCTGCAGGTTGGAGCGCGCCAGGGCCGTGTTCTCTTCCTCGATGGCCAGCTGGCGCAGCAGTTCATCGAGTTCGTGCTGCAGGCGCTCGCGGCGCAGCGTGGTCTGCTCCACCTTCATCAGGCGGGCACCCAGCTGGGACTTCAATTCACTGTATTGCCGGGCGGTCTGGGCGATCTGGCGCTGCACGTCCTCGCGGCGGGACTCGAGATCCCTCAGAGCCTGCCGGCTGTTGGTCTGGGCTTCCAGCAAGTCGTCCACCCGCGCCTGCTGCAGGGCGATCTGCTCTTCAAGACGGGCGATCTCGCCCTTGCGCTCGAGCAGTCCGGCCTTCTCGTCGGCCGCTTTGCGCACACGGATCCAGGACTTGCCCAGCCAGACGCCCTGGCGGGTCACCACGGACTCGTGAGCCGCCAGCGCCCCGCGCAGGGCCAGCGCCGCCGCCAGGTCATTGGCGACATGGATGCCGGCCAGCAGTGAGGCACTGTCCCACTGGGAATGCACATGGCTTGACAGCAGTTCGCGACCTGCCGCAGCCATCGGAGCACTGCCCCGCACGCCCGTGTCCACCAGGGACAGCAGGCCCGCCGGCAAGTCGGCCAGCAGCGCGTCGACATTGTCGATGTGGTCGATGCACACGCTCTGCAGATAGTCGCCGAGCACGGCTTCCACCGCCGTCTCATAGCCAGAATCCACGCGAATATTCTCGCCCAGCCGCTTGTTTTCAATTATTTTCTTGGACTGCAACCAGCGATTCATGCCCTCGTTGTTGCGCCCCAGCGCGGCCTTCTGCAGCGCCTCCAGCGAGGCGGCGCGACCCTTCAGGCTCTGCAGCTCGCTGCGGGCTCTGTCGAGATCACTGGCGATGGCCTGGCCACGGCTGCGCTCTTCCTCGACCTGGCCGGCCAGCTCGCTGTTGCTGCTCTGATGCTGCTCCAGGGCTTCTTCCAGGTGCGAGACCTGCAGGGAGAGTTCGTCGATCACGTCCTGCTCTGGGTTGTCGCTCAGCGCCTTCTTCTCTTCCTGCAGGCGCGCCTTGCGATCCAGGCCGCGCTCCACGATCTTCTCCAGCTGCTGAATGCGCGACTGCTCGACCTCGGCGATCTGGCGCGGCTCCTCGGCACGGCGGTTGAACTCGTCCCAGTCGTGCTGCCACAGCTGCATGCGCTCTTCGGACTCTTCCAGCGCGAAGGCGGATTCATCGGCCACAGCGTTGGCTTCGTCCAGACGCGGTGCCAGCTCCTCGATGCCGGCTTCCAGCTGCAGCACGCGGGCGCGGTCGGACTCCAGCTCGCCCTGGCTCAAGCCGAAGCTGTCGCGAGTTTCCTGCAGATCGCGCTTGAGCTGCGCTGTGCGCTCGATCTGGAACTCGATGGTCTGCTCGATGCGGGCGATGTCGCTGCCCAGGCTGTAGTAGCGCCCCTGGATCTCGCTCAGCTGGTCGTTGAATTCGGTGTTGTCCACCAGGTGCTGTTCCACCTTGGCATCGATGGCGCGCTGGTCGGCCACGGTGGCCTCGATCTTCACTTCCAGCTCGCTGATCAGGGCGTGCTTGCGCTGCAGCTCGTCGTCCAGCGCCTTCCAGCGCAGGGCGTTCAGCTGGGCACTCATCTCGCGCTCCTGCTGCTTGAGCTCGCCGTATTTCTCGGCGGCCTGGGCCTGACGCTGCAGGTGCTGCAGCTGACGCCCCAGCTCCTCGCGCAGGTCGGTCAGGCGCTCGAGGTTCTCGCGAGTGCGCTTGATGCGGTTTTCGGTCTCGCGACGGCGCTCCTTGTACTTCGAGATGCCGGCCGCCTCCTCGATGAAGATGCGCAGCTCCTCGGGTTTGGACTCGATCAGGCGCGACACCATGCCCTGCTCGATGATGGAGTAGCTGCGTGCGCCAAGGCCCGTGCCCAGGAAGATGTCGGTGATATCGCGGCGCCGGCACTTGATGCCATTGAGCAGATAGCCCGAGGTGCCGTCGCGCGCCACCTTGCGCTTGATGGAAATTTCACTGTACTGGGCGTATTCGCCCTTGATGCGGTTGTCGCTGTTGTCGAACACCAGTTCGATACTGGCCTGCCCCACCGGCTTGCGGCCGCCGGAGCCGTTGAAGATCACGTCGGTCATGTTCTCGCCACGCAGATTCTTGGCGGAACTCTCCCCCATCACCCAGCGCACGGCGTCGATGATATTGGACTTGCCGCAGCCATTGGGGCCGACGACTGCACAGAGATTGCTGGGGAAATTGACGGTGGTCGGGTCGACAAAGGACTTGAACCCGGCCAGCTTGATACATTTCAAACGCATGAAGGAGCTCTGGTGGTTGAGGCGAAAGCGTGCGCAAGTTTAGCCGATAAAACGCGGGGATGGACACACAAAAAACGGTCTAGAACCCGGACTTGTAAAATGCTACTGCGAGTTGACAAGCGACATCATCTTCTTGCCTCCTAGTAACGGTCTATACCGCGTAAATATGGCGTGCTGCTTAGAATTCGAGGGAAAACCCCAGACTCGATTCGGTATTTCAGCAACAGCGCATTTCGGGTTCAATTCCGAACTATCACGCAACTCTCTCACTGCAAAGCTTGCACCCGCACGGTAGCGCTTCCGCACTGCGCTCAAACCGACCAGTGTTCTATTCCACTTCGGTATATACCCTTACTCTGACCCGCACTAGCCGGGCTGGCGTTATCGGCCAGTTAGTACAAGAGCCCGACAAGACCATCATGAGGGTGGAATGCTATGCTCAACTGTAAACCGACGCCCGTCTCAGGAGACTGTCATGCGCCAGTGGGTCAACGAAGCCATCCAGAGGATCGATGCCGACTTTCAGCGCTCGGCCGACACCCACCTCATCAAGCTGCAGCTGCCGGAATACCCCGATATCGACGTCTACCTGAAGGACGAAAGCACCCACCCCACCGGCAGCCTCAAGCACCGGCTGGCGCGCTCGCTGTTTTTGTATGGCCTGTGCAACGGCCACATCCGGGAAGGCACGCCCATCATCGAGGCCTCGTCCGGCTCCACGGCCGTGTCCGAGGCTTATTTCGCGCGCTTGCTCGGCCTGCCCTTCATCGCCGTGATGCCCGCCTCCACCGCCCTCGAGAAGGTGCGTCTGGTGGAGTTTTACGGGGGGAGCTGCCACATGGTGGACAAGGGCACGCAGATCTCAGACGTGGCCGCCGCGCTGGCCCGCGAGCGCGGCGGGCACTTCATGGACCAGTTCACTTATGCCGAGCGCGCCACCGACTGGCGCGGCAACAACAACATCGCCGACAGCCTGTTTCGGCAGATGGAGCAGGAGCGCTACCCCGTGCCTCGCTATGTCGTGATGAGCACCGGCACCGGCGGCACCTCGGCCACGCTGGGGCGCTATATCCGCTACCGGCGTTTCAATACCGAGCTGGTGGTGGTCGACCCGGAGCATTCCGTCTATTTCGATGCCTGGCACAGCGATCGGCGGGATCTGTGCATCAGCCAGGGCAGTCGCATTGAAGGCATCGGCCGGCCACGGGTGGAGCCCTCGTTCATTCCCAGCATCGTGGACGCCATGCTCAAGGTGCCCGACGCCGCGTCGATGGCCGCGCTGCGCTGGCTGGAAACGCGCATCGGACGCAAGGCCGGGGGCTCGACGGGCACCAATCTGTGGGGGGCCTTGCAGTTGGTGGCCGAGATGGCGCAGGCCGGCGAACGCGGCTCGGTGGTGACGGTGCTGTGCGACACAGGCGAGCGCTATCTGCACACCTATCACGATCCGGCCTGGGTGGCGCGGGAGATCGGCGACATCGAGCCGTGGGCTCGGCAATTGCCGTGAGATTGCTTCCATGCATTCTTGAAGTTGAACTTCAAAGCTGCATGGATTTGCCTGCCCACCCGCTGAGCCACAGCCCCAGCGCCGCCCCCAGCGCGTCTGCAAGCACATCGCCCGCCGAGGCACTGCGCCCCGGCACAAACGCCTGAATCAGCTCCGTCAGCACCGCAAACAGCAACAGCCCTAGCACCAGGGCCCAGAGTGCGCCGCGCGACTCGCGCCAGCCTCGCCCCAGCAAGGCGCCCGCCACGAAGAACAGGCCCGCGTGCACCAGCTTGTCGAGCGGCAACAGCGGCGGCGTGTCGGAGGACGGCGGCAGGTTGAGCACCGCCTTCACGAACTCCGCCACCTGGGCCACCAAGGCGCCGGGCAGGCTCAGCACCACGAAGACGAGCAACAGGAATGACAAGGCCAGCCAGCGGTAGCGGCGCGTGCGGGCGGAAGGGTCACGGGGAAGAAACGGCAGCATGGGAGCTCGAAGTTCTGGCAGCGGTTTGCGTGCCCAAGAATGCTGAAGCAGAGGCTTGCTTGCAAGCGAACCCTTTTGTAGCCGCCTGCTAGAATCGCGCGAAAATTGCGCACACGGAGCTTGCCCGCATGAAAATCCTGGTCACCGGCACCGCCGGCTTCATTGGTTCCCACCTGGCCCAGCGCCTGCTGGCACGCGGCGACGACGTGGTCGGCCTGGACAGCATCAATGACTACTACGACGTGCGCGTGAAATACGGCCGCCTGCAGCGCGCCGGCATCCGTGAGGCCGACATCGCCTACAACACGTTGCTCACCTCGCGCACACAGCCCGCTTACCGCTTCATTCAGCTGCAGCTGGAAGACGCCGAGGCGCTCAACGCCCTGTTCGCCGCCGAGAAATTCGATGCCGTGTGCAACCTCGCCGCCCAGGCCGGCGTGCGCCATTCGTTGCAGAATCCGCGCGCCTACATCGACGCCAATATCATCGGCTTTCTGAACATCCTGGAAGCCTGCCGCCACCATGGCGTGAAGAACCTGAGCTATGCGTCCAGCTCGTCGGTGTACGGCCTGAACGAGGAACTGCCCTTCTCCACCCGGCACAACGTGGACCACCCCATCAGCCTGTACGCCGCCAGCAAGAAATCGAACGAACTGATGGCCCACACCTACAGCCACCTGTTCGGCATCGCCACCACCGGGCTGCGTTTCTTCACCGTGTATGGCCCCTGGGGCCGGCCCGACATGGCGCTGTTCCTGTTCACCAAGGCGGCGCTGGAAGGAAAGACCATCGACGTGTTCAATCACGGCCGCATGCGGCGCGACTTCACCTACATCGACGACATCGTGGAGGGCGTGGTGCGCGTGATCGACAATCCGGCCAGGGCAAATCCGCAGTGGAGCGGCCTGGCCCCCGACCCGTCGACGTCATCGGCGCCGTGGAAGGTGTACAACATCGGCAACAACAACCCGGTGGAGCTGATGGATTTCATCGAAGCCATCGAGCGTGCGCTGGGCATGAAGATCAAGAAGAACCTGATGCCCTTGCAGGCGGGAGATGTGCCGGCCACGTACGCGGACGTGACCGACCTGGTGGAAGACTTGCACTATCAACCCGCCACGCCGGTGCAGGTGGGCATTGACCGCTTCGTGGCGTGGTACCGGGAGTTCTTCAAGGTGTGAGCAGACCAACCGTAGGAGATTCTATGTCTCTGATCAACGGCAAAGCAGGGTTTTGTTCTGCACTGCCGCCCCACGGCCCCACGCCGGGGTGAGGCTGGTCAGGACACGCCGTAGATACTTCCCTGTAGGCTCGGCTGCCGCCGTCCTGGCGGCAGACGGTCCTGCCCAGCCTCACCCCGGCCTGTGACCTGGCTTGAACAGGGCATCAAGGCCTGCGTCAGCAGACGTCTCTGGGGGTCATACTCGCTCTGGTTGTGCAGCAACGCGAACGCCACTCTCGCCAGTTTGCGCGCCAGGATCGTCAGCGCCTGTACCTT
>Ga0222712_10001380_pt1 | contig 29975 bp, 41 predicted proteins | sample C33_657DmetaG_FD_165043 | JGI IMG/M metagenome (GOLD analysis project Ga0222712, IMG submission 165043) | Estuarine water microbial communities from San Francisco Bay, California, United States - C33_657D | ecosystem: Environmental > Aquatic > Marine > Unclassified | place: USA: California...
CAATGCTATGGTTAAAATATATAGAGCCGTACCTATTGACAAAAAAGAGATTAGCATTAACGCTGGTGATTGGGTAACATTAAACAAAAACTATGCTATACAACACGGTAGATCCACTTTATACGGCAAATACAAAATAGTAAGCAAAATTGTTGCAGCCAGAACACTTTATACAGATGCAAATAGTGTACATGAATTTGGATATGATCCAAGTTGAATGATATATATATGAAACAACAAACAACAACAACAACATATGAATAAATTAACATCAACACCAACTGTGACCGTAACCGCAGCGTCTTCTAGCATCAAGACAGGCATCAATCCTAAAATTGTGAGTACCAGCAATTCTGTACAAACCAGTTATACACCCAAGCCCACAGTTACTGCAACCAAGGGTAAGTGATATATAAAATGTATTATTGATATAATTTGAATTGACCTCACTATTAATTTGGTGAGGTTTATTTTTTTTCTATATATTTATGTTGTATGAGCAAAAATATGAACAACATTATTAACGAAACGTTTACCAAGCATTTGGGATTACTGCGTCAACATTTGAAACCCATGCTGAACGAGGGTAGAATGAAAGACCTTGCCATGGATTTGGAAGAATTGAGTGATGACGATTTCAAGAGAAAGTATGGCAAAACCAAGTCTGAAATCAAAGCGTCGTTAGGTATGACCGAGGGCAATGATAATTTAGTATCTATGATTGAACGATACGTTGAAATTATAGAAACTCTCAAGAGTATATCTTTAAGCAGCGACGGCGACACTCCAGCTTTGGATGATGAAAAACGTGATATCAAAAATCAAATTATTAGTTCCAAAGGACAAGAATACTTTAATATGGTTGATGAACTAGCGGAACTAAAAGTTCGTAGAGGTAACCAATCTAAAGTTGAAGCATTAGCAAATCAATTGGGACTGCCAGAATTAGCATTGAGTGAAGCAACTACAGAAGGTAGTGAACCAGTTGGTTTAAGAGGTGCTGAGGTCATTGATGTAATGACATCAAGTGATGGCAAAGTACATCTTCGATTGAAAGCTGCAAATTCAGCCCAGTTATTTGATGCTGTATTGGTATAAAAACGATGGTATTCGTAACAATATGAACAACATTATTAACGAAACATTTACCAAGCATTTGGGATTGGTGCAGCAACATTTGAAATTGATGAATGAAACAACCACCAACGATGGTGGTGATGAAAATATTAAAATGGCTCAAAGTGATGTTACCAACTTAATTGATTATAGTGAAAAACTACAATCATTGTTTGATGTTAATGATAATTTAGAAGATTGGGTCAAAGCTAAATTGAATCTTGCGTGTGATTATGTTGCTAATGTGCGAGATTATCTTAAGTTTTATACTGAAGAAAAAGAAAAAGGTACACAGAATATTGAAGAAAAGTGGTCAAGTTCATATAAAAAATCAATAGATTGTAGTAATGCAAAAGGATTTAGTCAAAAAGCACATTGTGCTGCACGTAGAAAAAGACAAGCTGGTGGCACCACTTCAAGCAAATCGGTCAAAGAATGTTATACAGAAGCAGTTCTGGAAATATTAAAACAGCAGAACAGTTCAATGGCAATGGGTGCATTAAAACAACTTAATAGTGATGCAAAAGAATTGGAAACAATGTTACAAAACACTGATCAATTGGAAGATTGGGTCAAGGCAAAGTTGACGATGGCGGGCACCAATTTACAGAGTGTGTTTGGGTATTTGAATCATGCTGCAAAAACCAATGGTCAACACGATGCTGACGATGATGGTTGTGATGACTGTATGCAAGATGTGAATCAACAATCACTCACTGAACTTGCGGGTATTACGCCTGTAATTGGTCAAAACAAATATGATTATGTTGTAACAACACTATATAAAGGAATCAGTCAAACAGTTAAAAGTTTAGACCCAATATTTGCAGCAGATGAAGTTGAAGCCAAGAAGCTTGCGACTGCTCCATATAATCTTAATGTGGTGACAATCGTGAGCGTCAAAGTTACAAACGTGGGTCCGGTGACTCAGACAGATGTAGATGCTTACAATAAAGGAGTAAAAGGAACAGCTGATAGTATCAGTAGATTTGGTACAACCGATTAAAAAACTTATATATGAAAACGATTAGTTATACAACATTAAATTGTCAGGAAAGCGGCAACACATTTATTCAGGGTATTAGAGGCGTTAAAAACAGCAGCAATGTTTATATTGCTGGTAGTTTGGTAGAAAGTCCTGAATTGACGTATGGTTTGCTATATGAAGGACCAATAAAATTCAATGGTGTTGCTGGCAAGTGGAACAAGATCATGTTTCCAGGTGACAATGTAGTAAATACATCTTGTTATGGACCCAACAATTTGGATGGTGGGGGAGTACAAATTGTTGGTTCTTATAAACTAGCCAATGATAGCAATACGTATGGTTTTTTATATGCTGGACCCACCAATGGATCTGGTGAGTGGATCAAGGTTGAACCCAACGGTGGTGATACCAAGATAGTATTTGTACATAGTGTTATGGGGGGTTATGCGGTTGGTAATTACGACACTGAGTATTATAATGATCGTGCGTTTATATATGATATCAATAGCAAAGAATTTTTAGAAATTAAAGCTGAAGGAGCTTATACCACTACGTTGTATGGTATTTGGTACAATGGTGGTAATAGTTACACGTTGGCAGGGGGGTGTACATTTGATGGACCCACTCGGTTGAGTCAGGCATTTATTGTTGATTGGGATTCTGACACCAAAAAGACCAGCAATTGGAAGTTTTATCAATATCTTGGTCATGATGTCAGAAACATTATTTCTCATTTTGAGGGAATAACCAGTGATGATGCTGGTGGATATAATTTACCGTGTGATTTTGTTGATACCAGTGAAATTGGTGCTGCGTTTGTGAATATATCCCGCAATGAAGATGGTACATTCAGTGAAGCTAATTATAAGCACTTGAATTATCCTTTACAAACGGTTAAGTGGACTAGTGCCAATACTGCATACAAAAATAACATATTGGGTGTTTATTTATTACCTGATAATAATGGTGGTAATTATGTTATTTCGTACAATGCCGAGGTGTTGTAAATAATCTGTAGGTTTTTGTTTTAGCACTTGACACGATATAGTTATAGTTGTAGGATTAAGAAAGTTACAACAAATTTTATATGTCAACATCACCACCGCCAGTTTATTATAATTCGGATCAACGACATGTTAGAATTACTGAGTTACTAAACACCCGTCGTTTGGAATTCAAACGCAAGCAAAGCAATACTACCAGAGGGTTGTATGAAATGATCACTAAGTATGTTGACCCCAAGTATAAGATTGTTGAGCTTGGTAGCTTTGCTGGTGTCAGCAGTGAATTGTTTGCATTGTTTTGCACCAAGTTGTATTGTGTTGATCGTTGGGAACCATATCGTGAAATAAAAGACAATGATAAGTTGGCGACTGCTGAACAACGGTTTGACAGTATGCATAAAAATTACAGCCATATTGTGAAACTCAAGATGGATAGTCTTGATGCTGCATCACAATTTGCTGGTGGTAGCATTGATATGGTGTATATTGATACTGATCATAGCAGTGAACAGGTTGAACGAGAAATTGCTGCGTGGTTGCCCAAAATAAAAAATAGTGGTTTTATTGCTGGTCACGATTTCAATATGCCCACTGTGTTTAACGTGGTGACCAAACACTTTGATCCTACAATGATAGAAATATTCAATGACACTAGTTGGATTACCTCTGTAAGAAATACGTTATGAACAATGTTGTTATTCCATTTTTCAATTACAACCGAGGTGATGCCGACATTGGAAGATTGCTTGTAAAACACGTATTGCGTAACTTACATAAGTATGGTGATGCGGATGCGTTTTATTTCGTTGGTGATAATATGGGTTGGCTTGAGGATCATACCGACATTGTGAATGGTAAGCCCATACATTATGTTTGCAACACCATTGATGGTGGTTCGTTTCAGCGCAATGTGTGGTTATGTGTGCAACGAATGCAAGCTGACGACAAGTTTTTGATGTTGGATAGTGATTTGATGATATACGACGACAGCTTGGTGCGTGAATTATTCAAATACTTGGATGACTATGATATTGTTAGTACATTGGACACTGCGACGTATGTGCAACCAACTACGCCAAACGAATCTAAAGATGTATACAAAGATTTGATGATGCAATTACCAGTGATGCGAACCAATCAATACCGGGGGTACCGCACACGATTTACACATTGGGTATTTGGGTGCAGAGCAGGATATTTCAGAGATCGATGGGAGTCTGAAATAACCGCTGGAAATTTTCAACCATTTGAACACTTTTCTCGAAGTGTTGCTGAACATCACAGCGATGCTAAAATAAAGGAGATGTTGGAATTTCGCAACAATTTGTTGCTTGATAAGTCTGGTAAAATCTATTCGTTCATGAACATTGATGATGTGCGGTGTACTGATGCTGCATTGTTCAATAACAGCTATTATCATATCAGAAATTTTGGGGCATGTGCAAAACAGATGGCGTATATTACAGGAGCAATTGATTATGGTAGTACACCATTTGACGAAAAAAACTATCCTGAAATGATGCGACTAATTGCTTGGAATTTGGTATTATGGGAAAAAATATTACCAGAAAAAAATCAAACTTATATTGATTTGACCAACAGAATTTTGGAGAAACACTGTGGTATTTCCGTGAAAATACAAGATGTAGCATTTCAGAATTATTTGACTGAATTCAAAAAATTCTATAGAACCGAACTATTATGATTGACTTTGAAATTGTAACCATAGCACCGCCTGCTGTTGATTATCCAGAATTCCGCAAGCGGTTGCGTGAATTGTCGGCGTATGCCAAGAAGATTCATTATCTTTTTAGCTTCAACAGTTCCATTGGGTCTGAAATTGATTACGGCGATTTCATTCGCAATGATATTCCATTTTGTAATTTTATTGACATAGATGTCAAATATATCAATGATCACTGGTATCATGCAGGATTAAATCTTGCTGTGACCAACCATTGCACCAGCGAGTATGTATTATTTATTGAACCAGACTTTATTGTAGATATTGCGGATTTAATGTCTAAAATTCAGAATTTCAGTGGTGATGTTTTGACATATGGTGTACGCCCCACAATACATCCCGACTCCGGAACAAAAATGTATCCACGTATATCACCAGCATTCTTTTTGGCGAAGCGTAGTTTGGTCTTGGCAGCAGGAGCAGATTTTCGTGAGGGTACAATTGTTAATTACAAACACATTGAATTCAATACAGATGTAAGTATGAACATTGTATCTGCACCCGTTGATGAACCACACTTGGTGGATTGTTTCAATAAACTTACCAATTCAATGTTGTCGTTTACCAATAACTTTGAATTGTTGTGTGATTATGGAGTAACCAATTATTATCATTATTCTGGTATCACACATAATTTCACACTGTGTCGATTGGGTATGTTTACCACACTGCACATGGCGGTTGAATTTATGCAATATCTCAAAAATAATTTGGATATTGTGGGTATCAATTATGATTCAAGATACATTGACAAAAGCAATGAGTACATTGCTGCAATAGAAGCATCTCTACAACAACCACCACAGTGATCTTATTTACACAAGGCGATCCAATAATACATTCGCCATGTGTTCAACTTGTTGTGTTTGGTTGGGATTGCAATGCAAAGTAAGATAGTGATTATAATCACGCATAAATTCTTGTAACTCTGGTCTGTTAAACGCTTTAACAAACGCAATGTTCATGGACCTTCTGAATCCTCCACCACTACCTTGCTCTGGATATGTGTGAGGATTGAACGCATCGGTACTGTGTCTACCCAGTAGTGGTCGATGGTTTTCATCACGAACAAAACCATAGATACCGTCGTATCCACTACTACCACCGGCATGTACACAACAACCCCAATCATCAACACAATTAAAGTTTTGTAAATCAAAGTATTTATCGGTTTGACTTGTCATCATTGAAAATTGATAATCAAAGAAACAATTGTTGATTTTCTGTTGTTTCAATAACAGAACAGATCCTATTGCAAAGACTTCATCGCATGTATCATGCTCAAATACCCAATCGGAATGAATCAGTGGTAATTTAACACCAGTCTTGTAACTACCCAACCAAAATCGATAGGGGGGTATATAATTATGATATTGTTTAGGATTTGTGGTGCATGTGCTCAAAGCATACATTTCATGACTCATACCCACCCATGCTTGCTTTTCCATTTCATCAAGAAATGCATTCAGACATTTGTGATAGTCTGAGGTTTTTAGGAATAACCAGCTATTCCACAAGTGATATGGTCGCAGCATTTCAGTACCAGTAAGATTGTGGTGGTCATCCCATATATTTTCAAGTGGTTTACGTTCCACAATATTTTCTCGGGGCGACGCAACCATATTGTATTTACCACTCTCAATCAATCTAAATCTGCTGCCTATTACATCCCTACGGGTTATCCACAAATCATCTTCAATAGTTACAAAATAATCTTCCACCACTTCATCCAATGCCCAACCCAATTGCATACCAACAGGAGACATACCAACACTTTCTCTACATATCAATTTGAATCCACGTTCTCGACAAATAGATCGATATGTCTCTCGCATTTCTCGACAATGGTGGGCACCCATTGTGACATATACAGTATCTACTTCACCCGCAACAAATCTATCATAATTTCTGCACCAAAAATTAAATTTGGCGGGATTTCCATCTGTAGTAACAATTAATGCTCTGGACATAACTAAAATATAAATAGAGTTGTGTATAGGTTCTACATACTTATAATTGATAGTCAAATACGGCTATCATAACACACAAACACGAAGGAAAATATGTCAGATAATAATAAAACTCCCTACGAATTACGTTGGGATATTCTAAAAGAAATGATTGGTATCACCAAAGACGAGTGGTATACCAAAAAAGAGTTGGCTCAATACAATGCCGATAAATGTGGCAAATCACTGGAATATATTGGAGATATTCCTATTGCTGATGCAGTAGCCAGAGCAGAAAATGTTTATATTAACTTCATTTGCAAGAAGTAATATTTGAATAGATAGTAAAATTGTTATGTTGACCCACCACAGAAATGTTGGTGGGTCTTTTTCTTATTGGTGGGTGGTCAGCAATGCTATTTATTGATGATGAAAGTAAGAACCCTGTTCATATCGGATTGTCATCTAGGAAGTGAATACTGTAATCACGAAAAACTCTTGAAGTTGATTGGTGAAGTTGAGTGTGAAAATCTATACATTGTAGGAGATTTCATCGATGGTTGGGCGTTGAGTCGTAAGTTTAGATGGCACAAGAACTATAATACAATACTACAAAAGGTATTGCGTATGAGTCGCAAAGGAACCAATGTAGTGTATATATGGGGAAACCACGATGATTTTCTGGAACCATTTACGGAAGTTTACTTTGGTGACAACATTTATGTTTGTAGAGAAACTTCTCATACCACACTCAAAGGTGAAAGAATTTTGGTAATACACGGGGATCAGTTTGATGGCATCGTAACAAAAAACAAATGGATTCAACATATTGGGTCTATCATTTACGATTACAGCTTGGCTATCAACAAGTTATTTAGAGTATTCAAATTCAGTTTCAGCAATTTTCTAAAACAAAAAGCCAAAGAAGCAGTTAAATACATTGCTAACTATGAGAAAAGTGTAGCGGATTATTGCAAGATAAATGGTTACAACAGTGTTTTGTGTGGACACATTCACAAGCCGGAGATCAGATCGATTGATGGTATCAAATATATTAACATGGGCGATTGGGTCGAGAGCAACAGTTTTGTTGTGGAAACTCTCGACGGAAACATTGAATTGAAAACATATGAAGATTTTTTTTGGAGTGCAAACTGAAGGAAACGGACACATCACACAAGCAATTGCTGTGAAACAGTTCTTGAATGCAAAAGGACACGTTGTATCGAGTGTTCTTGCTGCAAGAAAAAAGAAAGGTCTGAGCAAATATTTCACCGATGAATTTGATGTAACACAATATGAAGGTTTTGATTTTGTGTTCGACTCAAAGGGAAGAGTGGTCATATGGAAAACAATGATCAAAAACGCTTGGGAGTTGCCAAAACTGATGGGTTCATTCGTCAAAATATGCAATATCATCAGAAAAGAAAAGCCAGACGTAATAGTAAATTACTATGAACCGTTGGTGGGATTAACTGCATTGTTTTTTCCAAAAATCAAATACGTCAGCATAGCTCATCAATATGCTATGACTTTGCCAGCGTATGGTACAGTATCGGGATTTCCAGTACAAAAACTATTTCTACGTATATTGAACTATGTTACCAGCATTGGTGCAATCAAAATAGCACTAAGTTATTATGAGTTTACAGACAATACAGTAATTGTATGTCCACCCATACTTCGTCGTAGTAGTTATATTCGTAGTGATAAACAAGAAGACTTTGTTTTGGTATACTTGATGGACGAGGGTATGTTGAATGGATTGATTGAACAAGCCAAAAAACATCCAGATATAAAAATTGAATGTTTCACCAAACTAACAAAAGAGGTAACCGATTGTCCTCCAAACCTTTTGGTAAGACAACTTGACGGCTGCGTATTTCAAGAAAGAATGCGTGTGTGTAAAGCAGTTGTATGTAGTGGTGGATTTGAAACAAGTGCTGAAGCAATTTATCAAAACAAACCATTGTTCATGGTTCCCATGCCAAATCACTATGAACAATTTGCCAATTGTACCGACGCATATCTTCACAATTTTGCATTGTTTTCAGATACAATTGAACTCGATAAAATTCCAACCAACCAAACCGGCAACGATCGGTGGTTTGATAAATACAAAGAAATTTTGAGTTCGGTTGCATACCAACTCAGATCTTGACATTTCAGAGATTCAGTGGTATAGTATTGGTGTATGATTATCAATCAAGACATCAATATTTTTGAGTGTTCCGCACAAGCCATCATTCATCAGGCTAATTGCCAAAATACGATGGGTAGTGGCATTGCTCGCTTTATTCGTGAGCGATATCCAGAGGCTTATGACGTGGATTGCAAAACAGTTGCTGGTGATATTGGTAAGCTGGGAACTTTTAGTTGGGTAAAGGCATCTGATGGCAAGTATATCTATAACTGTTACAGCCAATTCCGTTATGGTAGAGATCGTCGATACACCGACTACGAAGCCATTTACACCGGTTTGCAACGCATTGAGGCGCACGCTAAGGTGCAGGGGGTGACTAGTCTTAGTCTACCGCATGGTATGGGGTGTGTACAAGCTGGTGGTAGTTGGCATGTTGTACGAGCAATCATCGAAGACATTTTTGATCAAAATGATATTGAACTATATATTTGCCGATACAACCCATGAACACAATTAAACACACATTCGATTTTTTGGTAGCACAGCAAAAATGTGCAACGCCTTTGGAATACATCTTGGAAATTCTACCAAAATGCACAACCAATGGTCCTTGGGTGGCAGGGGGTGCCTTGTTGCGAACATACACTGGAAAACCACTGGATAGTGACGTGGATGTTTTTTTTCAAAATCAAGAGCAACTGACACAATTTATATCACAAATTGCGTTGAATGCATACAAAGGACTTGAAGAGGATATGAATTCAAGTCATTACACAACCAAAGAAATGATTGTGAGTGAGTGGCATACCACCATCACTATCAATTATATGCAACGTGACTGGAAGATTCAGTGTGTGTCATTTGTTTATTTCAAAGACATTGGTGAGTTGTTTGACTCGTTTGATTTTGATGTATGTATGTTGGCTTATGATGGAGAAAGCATACATGTGAGTGAATCAACCATGAATGCCATAAACAACAAAAAGATTGTGTTGAAGAAAATCAACTATCCCAGTGTGACACTCAAACGTCTTGTGAAATATATGAGGCAAGGTTATGACATAAACGATACTGATGTTATGATGCTCGCCAAGAGTTTCAGAGGATTCAAAGAACCCAAAGGTGTTTTGGATGAACATTTTGGTATCGACGGATCAGCAAAAAAATCAATCAGTAATGACGATTATAAATCACTGGGTGTGAGGGCATCAACATTAACTTTGGGAACACCATAATAATATGAAACACTGTGTGTTGGTTTTTATCGGAACATTCTTTTTATCATTATTTATCAGTTATGAACTCTACACTCAGTTCAAAGTGGACGTGGCTCCACCAGTGTTGGGAATAGCATTTATGGTACTTTATTTCAGTGTGAAAGAACTGATCAATAAAAAATAACACATTGACAACATCAAAAGTTGTGTTAAAATAAGGATATGATACAAAATAAGACTGAATCGGAGCTTATTGACGAACTTCTTCAAAATGTAAAAACACTACATGAAGAAAATGCACGTCTTCATTCGGAAGTTCGTCACCTTGAAAAGTATACAGATGATTTGGTTGAACACAGCAATATGCCATGTCTTCCAGCTGACCTACGCAATCTACGTACAGCCAATCTGGCTTTTGCTACAGAAAATGAAAAATTGAAGACACGTATCAAACGTCTTGAATCCGCCATAGTAAAAACTCTAAATAATAATCGTCATTTGGCGGATGGCAATGATTGCACTTTAATTGATATTAAAAATATTGTTACTTGCGCATGAACGTTCATGTGTCACAAGAAACAATGGATAAATATCCCAATATGGAGTTTCGGGGCAAACCCAGACAAATCAAAGGAAGAACTGTAATTGAAGCAACAAATCATGCAACCGACATGAATTTCTACTACAGTTTTGACGAAGACTTTTTTTGGTTTAAGAATTGTGATATACCAGATTGGTTCATTAAAAATAACTAATCGCTCTTGACTTGCTGTAAACCCGTGGTACTATAAATCTATGACTGTAGCACAACTAATTGAACAATTGAAGAATTACCCACCTGATTTGCCTGTGGTTGTATCTGGCTATGAAGGTGGATACAACGATGTTGACACGTTTGAAACCATCAAAATTGTTCGTGACCATAACAAGGAATGGTATTATGGTAAACATGAAAATGTTGCAGATATTTACGATGAAGAATTGATAAAGAATGCAGTTGATGCGTTGTGTGTTCATTGATGGTAAGACACATGAAAATCACATATTATGAAATTTATTACACTGGTACTATACATGACTGGTGCATAGATACAAATGATGAACGGTATATATCTCATACAGATAATGATGTAACGTTCAAAGATACATACATCGACGAGTATGTTGATGAACAAGAACATATTGTAACACGATCTCGTTTGTTTGAGTCTGTACGACAAGAGAGAATTGCCGCATACAAAAAAGAAATTGTACGTTATCAAGAAGATTTGTCGGTTTTTGAAAACAGTACCGGCTACGAACATTACTGGCAACTATTGAAAGAAAACAGTTTGACTTCCCACCCAACCTCTGATAATATAAATCTATGACAATCTACACTGTACAAGTTGACGACTGCGGCAGCAAGGAATGGCTTCTTGATGGTAAGCGTCATCGTATTGATGGGCCTGCTGTTGAATATGCTGATGGCACAAAGGTCTGGTATCAGGACGGCAAGCGGCATCGTGTTGATGGACCGGCTGTTGAGTGGGATAATGGTGGCTGCAAGAGTTGGTGGCTTGATGGCAAACAATTGACCGAATCACAGTGGCGTGAAGCTGTCAAGCCTAAACCTAGTTGTGTCGGAAAGATTGTGGAAGTTGACGGCGTGAAATATCGGCTAGTTGCTGCTTGACTTTCTGAAAAACTAGAGTACTATAAATATATGACAATCTACACTGTAAAAGTTCACGACACCGGCGACAAGCATTGGTATCTATACGGCAAGCTGCATCGCATTGATGGACCTGCCGTTGAACACGCTGATGGTGCCAAGCTTTGGTATCTCAACGACAAGTGTCATCGCACTGATGGACCTGCCATTGAAGGTGCTGATGGTGCCAAGTTTTGGTATGTTGACGGCAAGTGCCATCGCATTGATGGACCTGCTGTTGAAGATGCTGATGGAAGCAAGCATTGGTTTCTTGACAACAAGCGGCATCGCATTGATGGACCTGCCGTTGAATATGCTAATGGTAACAAGTTTTGGTATCTCAACGACAAGCGGCATCGCACTGATGGACCTGCCTACCTAGGTGCGGACGGCAGCAAGCATTGGTATCTATACGGCAAGCTGCATCGCATTGATGGACCTGCGTGTGAATATGCTAATGGCAACAAGTTTTGGTATGTTGACGGCAAGCGGCATCGCACTGATGGACCGGCTGTTGAGTGGGATGATGGTGGCAGCAAGAGTTGGTGGCTTGATGGCAAACAATTGACCGAAGCACAATGGCTTGAAGCTGTACAGCCTAAACCTAGTTGTGTTGGCAAGATTGTGGAAGTGGATGGAGTGAAATATCGGTTGGTTGCTGCTTGATTTTCTCTGAAACTCTAATACGATAAATATATGACAATCTACACCGTAAAAGTTGACGACAACGGCACCAAAGAATGGCTTCTTGATGGTAAGCTTCATCGTGAGGATGGACCTGCTGTTGAATATGCTAGCGGCACCAAGCTTTGGTATCTCAACGGCAAGCTGCATCGTGTTGATGGACCTGCCATTGAATGGGCTGATGGAAGCAAGTTTTGGTATGTTGATGGCAAGTGTCATCGCACTGATGGACCTGCTGCTGAATGGGCTGATGGCAGCAAGTATTGGTATCTCAACGACAAGCTGCATCGCACTGATGGACCTACCATTGAATATGCTGATGGCAGCAAGTATTGGTATCTTGACAACAAGCAGCATCGCACTGATGGACCTGCCGTTGAAGGTGCTAGTGGTAACAAGAGTTGGTATCTGGACGACAAACAATTGACACAAGCACAATGGCTTGAAGCTGTACAGCCTAAGCCTAGTTGTGTCGGTAAGGTTGTGGAAGTTGATGGGGTGAAATACCGGCTAGTTGCTGCTTGATTTTCTACAAAACGTTAGATTTTTTGGAATGTAATTTTTTACTTGACTTGTTGTAAATCTGTGGTAAAATAAATTAATGTTTTGTGATTCCAATTACTACTTATATGAGAAGGAGCAAATGGAATTTATGATAAATTTATGTGGTAAAAAGTTTGGATTACTTGTAGTTAAAGAGTTAGACATAACATCAAAAAATAAACGACGATGGATCTGTGATTGTGAGTGTGGAACAATGCACAAGTCTATTCAAGAGAATCATCTAAAGTCGCTGAATACAAAATGTGGTTGTCTGCACTCCCGGAGAGGGAGCAACTCGCCATTTTTCAAAGGTTGTGGAGAACTTTCTTTAGACCAATTTAGTAGTATTAGGCGAAGTGCAAAAGGCGGCGGCAATGCTAACAGAAAAACAAAAGAATTTACAATAACGATTGAAGATGCTTGGAATCAATTTATCAAACAAAACAAGTGTTGTGCTTTAACCGGACTTGAATTGTCTTTCAACGGAACACACAAAGAAAATAAACGAACCGAGACTAGCAAACGAAATGCTTCATTAGATAGGATAGACTCAACAAAGGGTTACATCGTGGGTAATATTCAGTGGGTTCACAAAGATATTAACATAATGAAAAATGATCTTGACATGGAGAGTTTTATATATTACTGTAGACTAGTAAATGAAAATTGACCTAACAAAATTAGATTTAACCCAATTCATGGCACACGACCATATTATTAATGGTGAGGTTGTCACGTTGGTACAGCCAAAATCCATAGGCACCAAGTGGAGTCAAGATAACAAACATCTTCGGTCCAGTGTATGGAACAGCGAGGGTGAATTGATCAGTGCCGGATTCCCAAAATTCACCAATTGGGGTGAAAATCCCGATCACTTTCCTGTTCCCGTGTCGTTGAAAAACGCCACTGTCATGGAAAAGTTGGACGGTTCACTTTTAATCGTTAGCAAGTATAAGGGTCAATATATTCTACGTACCCGTGGAACTGTTGATGCTTCTACTATGGCTAATGGTTTTGAGTTGGAATTGTTCAAGGAAAAGTTCCTAAAGAGTTTGAACCACGATACTCCTGATACTTGGAATGTATCAATTTTGTTTGAGTGGGTGAGTCCAATAAACAAGATTGTATTAAATTATGGTGATGAACCTGATTGGTATGTAGTTGGTCTAGTTCATCACAGTGATTATAGTCTATATTCCCAAAAAGATTTGGATATGTGGGCAAAAAATAAGGGATTCAAGCGTCCTGCTACTTATACTTTTACTGATGTCAATGATTTGTTAAAGAATGTTGACCAGTGGAAAGGTAAGGAAGGTGTGGTTGTTTATTCAAAGAATGACCAAATGCTTCACAAGGTAAAGGGTGCTTGGTATCTTGCTCTACATCATATGAAGAGTGAACTATCAAACATTGAAAAAGTATTGGATGTCTGGCTAGAACAGGGTATGCCTGATTATCAGACTTTCTATAACTATATTTTTACCACCTTTGATTTTGAATTGGCAGAGCAGTGCAAAGGTATGATCAGCCGTATTGTTGATGCCAAGAAGCAAGTCAACAAGATTGTGGATGGTATGAATAATTTTGTGAATAACAGACTTCGTTCATTGCCGTCACGAAAAGAACAAGCACAATTGGTTATATCATCATACGGTGAAACAAACAGAGCCGCTTTTGTGTTCAAAATTTTGGATGGTAAGTCATTGGGCAAAGAAGAATACAAGAAGTTGTTATTTCAAGTTCTAAAGAATTAATTGGTTATTAAATCAAAAAGCCCCTCTCTGTAACGAAGAGGGGCTTTTCTTTGAATGCGATTAGGTAGCGTCCTTATATGCAAATTACTGAACATCGCCCAGTTATGGTCATACATATAAACATATGTTAATTTGGAAAACGTGTTGTTTAGAACCAATTATGTAAAAATAATTGGTGCTGATCTATATGCCCTACTTTATGGTTCCACCAGCCTAATAACTATATACTGCGTCGGCCCGATCATTCATGAAGGTTTCCCATTCTGGTTTGTATGGTCCATGATGATTTCCAGACATGTGTCTAAACTCGTCAAAACCACAAATATCATAAGGTAACGGAGTGACTATGGGAAATGAGTATGCAGGCTTTGTACCACTATTTACTGGTGTATAGTCTGTTTCTTTATCCCAATTGACGCACATAATCGGAATGGTTTTCTTTTTCGTGTAATACGCAACAAGATAGTCGTCATTGTCGCAAAGAGAGAGAAAATCTTTATCAAGAAAATCTTCGCCAAAAAAACTTCTCTTGTAACAAACAGAATGCCAATGCCCAGGGGTAATCAACCTAAAGTCTTCTTTGACTGGGAAATGGGCATGTCTATTTGCTAATATATATCCTTTAGGTCCACCATCTTTGGTAACGTCTACCTTAACAACGGGGGTGTCACCTCTGAAGCAGGTTATATATTGACCTTTATATTTTTCATGCATTTTTAGTTGATAATCTAGCATTTCTTCGTGATATACGTGATCATCATCGCATACCAATAAAATGTCATCTGGATCTTTGCTAATATCGAAAGCTCCAATTATTTTTGTTATTGGTCCATAATCTAATGTTCTATTAATAATAAGTTTAGGAGTTTCCTTTTGGAATTCTAAAAGCTGATCATGAATAACATACATTTCATTGGTTACGTTATATTTGTGCGGAACGTTTAATATGATCTTGTAATCAACGCTGGTTTTCTGATTGACCAACGATTGTAAATTTTGCTTAAAAGATTCCCAAAATCTAACTCTCTTGGGAACCGTTGATAGTGATATGTAAATACTCATACGACTATATATATCCGTAAATTTGGCGAATCGTGATATTTAGAAACCAAGCGATTATTAAAATAAATTGGTAGGTTTTTTACATGGTATATATATGATATGAAGAAGAAAGACTTGTTAGATAAACTCAAATCCCAAAACAAAAAGCCAGATCTAGTTTTTATTATTACAGATCAGGAACGAGCAACCCAAAACTTTCCAGACAACTGGGAGCGTGATAATCTTAAGACACTATCGTTTCTCAAAGTAAATGGATTTAGTTTTGATAGAGCATACTGTAACACATGTATGTGTTCTCCAAGTAGATCCACTTTGTTGACTGGTACATATCCAGCACAACATAAGGTGACACAAACTCTTACAACTGGTGGACCATTCTCCAATGTGGAACAAACCTTGAATCCACAAACACCCAACATTGCCAGACTACTTGAACCACTCGGATATGATTGTCAATACAGAGGCAAGTGGCATGTAAGCAAGGGCAACAACAGTGGCGATCCATATGGTGATGTTACCGCAGAAGATATTGCACTGTTTGGTTTCAAGGGTTGGGTTGGGCCTGATGCGGGTGAGGATGCAAAGCCAGAAAACTTTGGTGGCGGTTTTGCAAATCATGACGCCATGTATATCCGACAAACACTTGAATATCTAAAGGAAGTCAAAGAACGTAGATCAAAGGGTGATTATCAACCATATTGTTTGGTTATCAGTTTGGTCAATCCACACGATGTGTTGGGGTATCCAAACTCAGTTCAGTATGGATATCTACCATCACAATATACTCAGCGTGGTATTGAACTACCAGAAACAGTCAATGAGAAGCTAGTAAAAAACAAAAAGCCAGTTGCACAACTACAAACCAATATTGCCGCCGATGGTTTGTTGGGTGTATTGAAGGATGATAATATGAAGTTGAATTATATTAACTTCTATGGTTATCTGTTGCGACAGATTGATGCACAAATTGGAACTGTGGTGGATGAATTATACAAAGAATTCAATGGCGAAAGACTTGCTGATAATGCACTCATAGTCAGAACATCAGACCATGGCGAAATGGGATTGTCACATGGTGGTATGCGACAAAAGGCATTTGTTGCTTATGAAGAAGCATTGAGAGTACCAATGGTGATTTCCAATCCAATATTGTTTGATGCCGAGAGTGGCAACAAATCGTCTCAGGATTTGGCTACATTGATTGACATTGTTCCAACCATTTGTGATTTATTGAGTATTGCTCCACCCGCAGATTGTAGAGGCACCAGTCTTCTTCCTATTGTAGAATCAGGACAATCAGTTCAAGATGAAATTCTATTTACGTTTGATGATACAAAGTCTGGATCATCCACATTGCCGTCGTCTGTGAAGACTTGCAACAGAATCCGAAGCATACGAACCAAGGATTGGAAGTTCACATATTACTTTGATGTATTGGGTGCTTACGAGCCACAATATGAATTGTATGACTTGAATGCAGATCCTACTGAATATACCAACTTGGCTTACAATCCAAAGTATGTTAGTGTTCGTGATGATTTGACTCAGAAACTAAACAAGCTTGAACGTGAGAAGTTGTTGGTCAACTACAACAAAACATTTAGTTCCATGAAGTGGGTTGACACCAATCCTAACTTTGATGATTATGCTTACAATGAACTATCCGAAGACGGAGATGGTTCGTTAAGCACATATTAATAATAGCACATTGCGGCGAGTTCCCACATATTTATTATCAAATGATACAAGTAATTGTTCCACTATACAACGATCCACTACAATGTGAACTGTATTTTAGCAATTATGCTAAATACAAAAAACAACACGTAGACAGATTGATTATACTTGTTTCATCATCATATTCTATGCTCATGGAGCCGACTGATCCAATATATGTGCAAAATATGAATCATCTGCATGAATTGCTGGAAAGATTGGAAATCAATGTTTACAAAATTGTATATTCCCAACCCCATAGCCACGGTGGAATGTTTAATGAAGTTTTGGAAGATATCAAAAATCCAAATTATCATTGTTTCTTTGATGAACAGGATGCGTATTGGCTGAATGATAATTTTAATGAGTTTGTTGGTATGTTGTCTGAACTCGACATGATTGGTGGTGTAAAATCACAATATCCGCACTGGTTTGACATAAAAAAGTTCAATGCTACTTTTGGTGTAAACCACAATGAAAACCGCTCTTTGTATGCGCTGCATCTTCCAGAATTTTTAAGCAACAGAATTATTGCAAAAATAGATGATTTTGATGCCATCGCTCGGGGCGATCTACTAACCAATCGTGAGTTGGGTTTGGACACAACAATATTGTCAGGCAAAGAAGAATTTGCACAAGAAAACATATTTTTTGATACGTTTCAATACATAAATTTACAGGTGTTCAAAAAAACTGATAAAATCAAACTGTATTTTGATTATCCATCCGATGAAGATCCTAAGAATATAAACAACACGGCATTTAACATACGAGAATTTTTGTATACAAATGAACATGATAAAAACATACCAATCAATCAACTGGATTACAAAGATGCCATGTTATGGCATGTCGGCGGCGGAAGCAAGTGGTCCGCTGGTAGCTGGGCAATCAGTTATGAACAAACACCTGAGACTCTGCAAAAATATTATGTTTTTCCCGAATCAAACAAACCCAACTCAAACAGAGAACATAAAATTGGATTTTTGGAGTTTTGTTCTGATCTTGCGTTAAACTATTTTTGCCAGTCTTTGCCGTACTTATCAAACTTTCTTAGAAAGTCTGCATATCTATCTAATTTTGAAAAACTAGAACAATTTGTTGATTTGAAAAGGTATAATTGTAGCAAATTGTTAGAGAAAATTTTATTATAAATAATATATATGATACAAGTAATTGTTCCACTATACAACGATCCACTACAATGTGAACTATACTTTAGCAATTATGCTAAATACAAAAAACAACATGTAGACAGATTGATTATACTTGTTTCATCATCATATTCTATGTTCATGGAGCCAACTGATCCAATATATGTGCAAAACATGAATCATCTGCATGAATTGCTGGAAAGATTGGAAATCAATGTTTACAAAATTGTACATTCCCAACCCCATAGCCACGGTGGAATGTTTAATGAAGTTTTAGAAGATATCAAAAATCCAAATTATCATTGTTTCTTTGATGAACAGGATGCGTATTGGCTGAATGATAATTTTAATGAGTTTGTTGGTATGTTGTCTGAACTCGATATGATTGGTGGTGGCAAAGGAGAATTTACCGATTGGAATACAAAAAAGTTCAATGCTACTTTTGGTGTAAACCACAATGAAAACCGCTCTTTGTATACACTACATCTTCCAGAATTTTTAAGCAACAGAATTATTGCAAAAATAGATGATTTTGATGCCAAGATGGCAAACACTAACATCGTCGATTTTGGGATGAGAGAGATAATAACAAATACCTACACACAAGAAAACATATTTTTTGATACGTTTCAATACATAAATTTACAGGTGTTCAAAAAAACTGATAAAATCAAACTGTATTTTGATTATCCTAGCTATAATGATGTTGGGGAATTAAACGACATGGCATTTGACATACAACCATCTTTGTATACAAATGAACATGATAAAAACATACCAATCAATCAACTGGATTACAAAGATGCCATGTTATGGCATCTGTCTGGAGCTAGCAAATACGTCGCCGGGTCCTGGGCACTAAGTTATGAACAAACAGCCGAGACTTTGGAAAAATACTACGTTACACCAGCGGGATTAGGGGGTTACGGTACATTTCGTTATAATCTTGCGTTAAACTATTTTTGCCAATCTTTACCATATCTACCAGACTTTGCTAGAAAGTCTGCATATCTATCTAATTTTGAAAAACTAGAACAATTTGTTGATTTGAAAAGGTATGATTGTAGCAAATTGTTAGAGAAAATTTTATTATAAATAATATATATATGATACCGCTTTTTTATCCATACATCCCAAAAGAAAAAATCTTGGCACAAATCAGTGAAACGCTGGACGGTCGGTGGCTAGGGCAAGGTCCAAAAGTCAATAAGTTTGAAAAACGTTTTGGTGAAGTGTTTAACTATCAATACCCATTGATGTTGAACTCGGGCACATCAGCATTGGAGCTTGCTTATCATTTGATTGGTGTAAAAGAAGGAGATGAAGTAATCGTACCAATTCTGGATTGTACCGCTGGGCAGATGGGACTAAAACGCAAAGGTGTCAACATTGTATTTGCCGACATAGACGACAACTTGAATATTGACCCAAATGATGTGGCACGAAAAATTACAAGCAAGACAAAGGCAGTCGTGGGTGTTCATTTGGGTGGTATAGCATTCAACCCAAAACTCAATGAGATTTGTAAGCAACACAACATTCCGCTGATTGTGGACGCCGCACAACACTTTGACCATTGTGAGGGCGACTATATTTGCTATTCGTTTCAAGCCATCAAACACTTTACCACTTGTGATGGTGGTATGCTTGTGTTGAACAATGAAGACATGTATAAACGAGCCAAGTTGTTGCGTTGGTTTGGCATTGATCGTGACGCTAAAGAAAAGAATAACTATCAAGCATGGCAACGGCGGGAAATGACATTCGATGTGTTTGAAGCTGGTTTCAAGTTTCAACCAACCGATATTGATGCTTGCTTTGGCTTGGCAGCAATTGAAGACATTGACAAGATTATTGAACACAGAAAAAAGCTGGGTGAACTATATGTTAAAAATCTACATCCAAAATGTAGGCCTGTATGTGGTGGAACTTATTGGTTGATGGGTATTTTGACTGAGCAACGTGATGAGCTTGCCGAACATTTGACCAAACATAGTATCGACAACAACATGGTACATTTGCGCAACGATATTTACCATATTTTTGGTGGTAAACGTCAAGAGTTACCAAACATGAATCGTATTGAACCACAGTATTTATATTTGCCTTTGAACACAAAAGTCACAGACGAAGATGTGTTGTTCATTTGTAAGCATATCACGGAGTTTTTTGCCGCATGATACGCATCAATTACGTTGTAGCATTTTACATAACGGATGGTGCCGGTAGAAACAATCTATACCACCACGTTGACAAGTTTTTTGCAGTCAAAGCTCATGTCGAAATGCTCAACATGTTGCCGAGACCAACGGATATAGTAAAAGCCACATTCATAGTCAACAGAAGTGACTATATCAAAGATGGAGATGTAGAACAGGTTATAGAAGATTACAACAAAAAAAATCATCGAACGGTTGAGCCACATACAATACCTATAGAAGTAAAATATAGAGATAATTGGGGCAGATCATATGGGGCATGGGAATATCATATTCGTCAATCTCTTCATGAAAACTATGATTTTTATTTTTTAACTGAAGATGATTACATTCCCAATACTCTATATGCTCACGTAAAGTGTGCAGAACAAGGATCTTTTTATCAACCATTCTTAGAAAAATTCACAGATAACACTGCGTTTGTATGTGGTCTGTGGACTAACCATCCCGCAGTGGCATACGGTTTATACTCGGCAAATATCTGTAAAACCATGTTTGATAAATATGGAGAAATATTTAGTGGATACAATCAAAAACTTGCTGGACCAAAAATTACCGAATATGATGAGTGGCAATGCTCATATTATCTGAATTTCTCCGATAGCGGTTTTGTGGTGTCCGACACTACCCAAAATACTTCAACCGTGTTTCGTAGATATACTTATGGTATCAATGGCTCACCCCCAATATTACCATTGGTATGATTACAATTCGCCTATTATCAAAAGATGATGTTCCGTTTTTGACCGACGTTAGAAATGAATGCGCAGAGCAGTATTTGCATACATCTTCCAAATTTTCTGTGTCCGACGCCTACAAATGGTTTGATGACACCAAACCAATGTTTCATGTTATTTTACACAATGATGTCAAGATAGGCTATTTCAGAGTTACCAACTATTCAGCACTCAACAGAAATTTGTATATTGGTGCCGACCTACACCAAGATTTTCGTGGTAAAGGATTGGCATACGAAGCATATCGTTTGTTTATCCCCACCATAATCAAACGATATGGCCTGCATAAAGTATCTTTAGAGGTTTTAGCGACCAACACTAGGGCGCACAATCTTTACATCAAACTGGGATTTGTCAATGAAGGTGCCAAGCGTCAAGAAGTATACAAAAATGGACAGTATGTAGACTCCATAATTATGTCTATTCTAAAGTCGGAAGTTGAGTCCAACAATATTTATTGTACAAAAAACTTGTGAATTATTCAGAACACATTCAGAACTGTATTGACCAAACATTGCGAGGCAACAGCAATTTGGACGAATATGCTCTTGCAATACAAGGAATGAGCAGCCCCAAAGTTCGTAATCTACTGAACTTTTTAGTGAGTATGCCCAGTGCAAAATATTTGGAAATAGGAGTTTTCAAGGGTTCAACATTCTACTCAGCATTGGTCAATAACAACCCAATGTGTGCTGTAGCAATTGATAATTGGTCTCAATTTGGTGGACACAAATCCGAATTTCAAAACAACATAGATAAATTGTCACCATCAATCAACAGAGTCGTTATAGATCAAGATTCATTTAGTGACAATATTTCACAGCGATTGACGAACAATAAATTTAACATCTATTTCTACGATGGAGATCACAAGGAAAATGATCAACGTCTGGCTTTGAGTCACTACATACATCATTTGGAGAATGAGTTTATCTACATCTGTGATGATTGGAATTGGAACGAGGTTGTGTCTGGTACCAAAAAAGGAATAGCTGAATGTGATTTGAAAATAGTAAACGAGTGGACACTACATGCTAATCAAAATGGTGACAACGAAAATTGGTGGAACGGTTTGTGGATTGCACATATAAAAAAATAAAAAACCCACGTTTTTATACATGGGTTTTGATATTGTGTCGTTCAACTACAACTGACACCACAACATACTGAATTTTACACAACGGGTTTCTTTGCAGGGGGTGGTCCATCTTTTCTAGGACCACCAGGAGGAGGACCAAAACTTCGCATTAACTTACGATCATCATCACTAACCTTGGTACGTTCCTCTCGGTCTAATTTACCATCTTTGTTGGTATCGTACTTGGCAATGATTGCATCACGTTGTTTCTTTTGTTCATCCGTCAACTTTGGGCGAAGCGGACCTTCACGTTGTTCTTTGGGTGGACCATCTTGAGGACGTGGACCCCGTGGACCTTCTTGGGCATTCGCTGTGAGTGCTGCTGCCACCAATAGTGCAAATAAATATTTCATAGCATTTTCCTTTTGTTGTCGATATCCGTTGTGGATACTCGCTCAACAATACATATGTAGCTCAACAATCAATTGGTATGTATTTTACACTAGCTTAACATTTGAAAAATGTTGATTGACAATCCGTAAGTTCGTGCTATACTAAAAACATGGCTACACTTTTTTTAACTGTTGGACTTCCAGGCTCAGGTAAGAGCACCTACGCAAAGCGATTTATTGCAAATCATGCCGAACCCATTGCCTACTTGAGCAGCGACGAACTGCGAGCCAAGTTTGGCACTGGCGAGGACGATCAAACCGTGACCCCGCAGGTTTTTGGTCATATCAAGCAAGAGGTTGACTCGTTGCTCAAGAATAACAAGAACGTGCTGGTGGATGCGACCAATGTCAATCGTCGTGATCGTAAAGATTCGATTGACACCGCCAAGAAGTATGGTGCCCGAGTGGTTGCCATCATTTTCAACATGGACCGTGCCGAATTGATTGCTAGAAATGTTCAGCGAGGCAAGCAAGGTGGACGAGTAGTTCCTGACTGGGTTATTGACAAGATGCTGACCAAGTATGAAGCTCCTTCCAACGCCGAGGGAATTGATGATCTTATTTATGTTTGAAAGACCTTTGAAGCTGCGACATAGTGACGAACATCGAGTTTGGTTCACTAGTGATACGCATTTTAACCATGACAAGGAGTTTATCTACAAGAGTCGTGGCTACAACAATCGTTACGAACACAATGATGCATTGATCAACAAAATCAATGAGCTTGTGCGAGTTGAGGACACCTTGATTCACCTTGGTGACTTTTGTTTGAACATCACATCGGCCGAGTTCCACAGCATTCTGTCACGTATCAACTGTCAAAATATTTTGTATATTTGGGGAAATCACAACAGTTGCATTCGCAAGTATTATGAAGATGCTGTGGCTGGACATTTGAACTTGGTGCGATTCAACGGCGAAAACCCCAATCAAGGAATTGCGGTTTATCCTTACACGGTTGGCAAGCTGACATTTTTGGGGGACTACAAGGAAATCAGTGTGAATGGACAGTTGATGGTTCTGCATCACTATCCTCACCAGATTTGGAATCAAATGCAAAAGGGTGCGTGGCAGTTGAGTGGTCATAGCCACTACACCAACCCCACTACGCAGGTCGATAATGTCGAAAACAAGATTCTGGATGTGGGTTGGGATGGTCACTGGCGGCCGGTATCATTCAGTGATCTTCAGAGTTTCATGTCCAAGAAGACTCATGTAAAGCAAGATAACCATCATTAACGTTACAATCCCCTCCGTAAAAAGAGGGGATTTTTGTTGACTTTCTGTAAAGACATGATAGAATGTATACATAAAGTGAAACACTAACAAATGAAAGTCATAAAAACTCACAACGAAAAATGCTTGAGTGTCAGGTGTGATTTTTATCAAACCTGTGTAAAAAACAGCGTGTCTCACACCTACAAAACCAAGAGAAAGTTCGTTCCACTAATTGTCAATCAAACAGAGTGCTTCAGTTTTGACTCTGGCAAACAAAGCAATCTTCGAGATAACAATTATCCTCATAAATTGACACAGTTATATGACTGTCATTTGTATCCAGCAGAAACCGTTGTTGATTTTGTATAAACTATATGTCTAAACCTATTATTCACGCCCAAAGTTCGGTCCGCAAATGGGGCGGAAAGCTTGAAGACTACGAACCCATTCACTCTTTTATGGATAGTAGCAAAGCATCAATGGCAGATAACCGACATCGTGCTTTGACACACAACAGTTGGTTTCTCAGCAACATCCTTGAACGTGTCAAGTTTTCCAACAGTGGTTCAGAAACCTCAGACCATCGTTTTCCCACCATCATCAACAGTGATGGACGAACTGTGAGTGTTCGTGACATTGGCGAACAACATTGTTTGGAAGACTTTGGCAATAAGTTTATTCCAAGTGCTCAAGACTATTTGGCAGAAATGGAATTCAAGCCGTGGATGCAAAACGGAATTGGCAGTCCTCCTAGCTTCAACAAAATCGATGAAGCAAGAAAACTTCGAGTTCGTGCAAAATCGTCCTTGACAGAACCAAGTTATGATGGTAACATTAAAAATGTAATTGGAGACTAACAAATAACATATGAAACATATCATCGAAAAGTTGCAGGAACTCAACAATCAACGTGACGCTCTTCTCAAACAAATGCGAAATGAGTTTGAAGGATCAATCAAGCATTTGTTTGTGGAAAATGAAAATGTACATGGCATTTACATGTATCTGAATAACCACGAATTCAACGATGGCGAGGCTACCAATTTTTATATTAATTACGACGATCTTGAATTGCGTGACTCTGAGGGTGATGAATATGAGAATACTGAACTGCGTGAAAAGTTGGTTGAACTGTTCGCTGCTACGCAGGATATTCACGAACTGATGTACGGTGAGGAATACGGTGAATTGAATTTGACCCGTGAAGAAATTTTGAAGAAGTAAATATATGAGTGAAAATTATAGAAAATTGACTTCCTCGGAGTTGAAGTTGTTGGGAATTACTGCTCCTTCTGCTGCATACAAACTTCATATAGATTTTGCCAAGAAGTATTATCCGTCAAATGCCACCACCATGGTACTGGCACTTGACAGTGAATACAACGACAATACCTACGAAAACACTATCAAGTATGTTGTGGTGTATGATGTTGATGGTAATGAACTTCCACCACTAAAAGCAACTGCCAAACAGTGTCGAGATGGATGGATTGAACTGAACATTCCAGGTACATCGTTTATTCATGGATGGGGTCCACATGAAAGTCATGACGAAATGTCTGATTTGATTATTCAATTGACAAACGTGTTGCCAGAATTGTACGTGAAGATTAGTAACTAACCATAAAAAAATTATGAAACTTAAATTTGCATGGTACGTATTCAAGTATTTTTGCATCACAATTACAGTGATGTATGGTTGGCAATTTGCCGCAAAGTTTGCGTCTGCCAAGAACGATGTAGAAAATCTTGTGGGATTCGTATTTTTCGCTGGACTTTTTGTAGGCACAGTGGTAAATTTGTGGAGTGACGTTGAAAAGTTGAGTATGTTCATCGTCAAAAAGAACACAGAAAACAAAACAAACCAAGAATAATCAATAGAATATGAACAAGATGAAGAAGTTTATTATGGTCCTTATGGTTGCAGTGGGTGCTGCGCTCAACACTGGATGCAACCGAATTGAACCTGGATATGTTGGTATTGCCGTAAATCAGGCAGGCTCCAATAAGGGTGTTGAGGATTATCCGTTGCTCACTGGATGGGCATATTACAATCCAATCACCACCAAGATTTATGAGTATCCTACGTTTCAGCAAAACGTGATTTGGACGGCATCGCAGCACGAAGGTAAGCCAATTGATGAAAGTATCAGCTTCAACTGTAAGGGTGGTGCTGCCATCACGGCTGACGTTAGTATGAGTGGCAAGTTCAAGATTGAGAAGGTTCCTTTTATATTTGTGAAGTTTCGTACTGACCCCGAGACTATTGTTCACAGTTATCTTCGCAACGAGGTGCGTGATGCTCTGAGTCGTGTTGCTGGTACGTATGATCCTATGGATGTTATTGGTGAAAAGCGTGCTGAGTTTCTGGATGCTTTGACCAAGGAGGTTGCTCATCGTGTTGGTGATTGGTGGGTGGTTGATTATCTCACCTTTGCGGGAAAGCTTCGTATGGACCCACGAATTGAGGCATCCATCAATAGCATCATTGAACAGAAGCAGAAGACGGCTCAGAGTGAGTTGCAAGTGAAGCAGATTCGTGCTCAGGCCGATCAGGCAGTGGCTCAGGCCGAAGGTGAGGCTCGCAGCAAAAAGGCGATTGCTGAGGGTGAGGCTCAGGCAATTCTTACCAAGGCAGAGGCTCAGAGCAAGGCTAACAAGCTTTGAGCGAGAGTTTGAGTCCCAACCTTGTTCAATATGAAGCGTTGCACCGGTGGGATGGCAAGTTGCCGGTGTACAGTGGACTTGGTAGTGCTGTACCGTTCATGAATATGTCAATTACTAACCGATAATAAAGCCAAGGAACAATTACCCCATCGGAGAAATCCGGTGGGTTTTTTTATGCATTGACAGTCAATGTTTATTTGCAAAATTCAATTAATGTGATTAAAAAATTGGTTGACAGATGCTCAAGTTGTGGTATGCTTGTTTCATGATGTATCCTATTCTGTACTCGGTTGACTCCAACGACAACGTGCGTGTTTGGTCTATGGAGCAAAATGGCAACAAATACCGTACCCACAGTGGCGTGGAAGGAAGCGACAAAATCGTAATCAGTGATTGGTCCAGTGCTGATCCCAAGAATGTTGGCAAAAGTAATGCCACCTCTGGCGAGAATCAAGCCAAGGCTGAAATTGACGCACAATATACTAAAAAATTGAAAACTGGTTATCACACGGAAAAGAAGAATGCTGCCCAGGGTACATCTTACGTGGAACCCATGTTGGCTCAGACTCTGCATAAGCTATCTAAGCAGCCTGACTTTACGAATGAGAAGTGGGGTATGCAGTGCAAGTTCAATGGCAATCGTTGTGTTGCTACCAAGGACGGTTTGTTTACCCGAAAGGGTGAGAAGTATTCGTCTGTGCCTCACATTGAGAATGCGTTGAAACCCTTTTTCAAGCAGTATCCTAACGCTGTACTGGATGGTGAATTGTTCAACAATGATCTTCGTCAGCAGTTGAATGAAATCAGCAAGTTGATTCGTAAAACCAAGAATGTTGATGCATCGGATCTTGCTGCAAGTGAGAAGCTGGTCAAGTTCTATATCTATGATGGATATAATTTCACTGGAAAGTCTGATATTCTGGATGAAGCGGTTCCTTACAGTGAACGTAAGAATTGGATTGACAAGGTGGTTATTCCATTGTCCAAGTATTTTGTTGAGGTTGATACCAAGATTGTCAAATCTGATGACCACATGAACGAGTTGTTTCGGGTGCTTTTGTCTGACCAACAGGAAGGTGGTATTCTTCGCAAGATGGATTCTGGTTATGAACACAAGCGTTCCAAGAATCTGGTCAAGGTAAAATCAGAAGATGACAGTGAAGGTATTATTCTTGATATTACTGATGGTGATGGCAACTGGAAGGGTGCTGCTACCAATGTGACCTTGAAGTGGAAGAACAAAACGTTTGATGGTGTGTTCAAGGGTAGTTATGAGAAGCGTGCTGTGATTTTGAAGAACAAGAATAATTGGGTGGGTAAAACCGTAACATTCCTGTACATGGGATTGACAGGTTTGGGCACTCCTAATTATGCAAGGATTGATCCCTCAAACTGTTTTCATTCCGATAGATAATTTTACAAAATACACATTAAAAATTTGCTATGATTCATTGACAAAAAATCATCAGCAAAAAAATAAGATCCTAAAATATCCGAACATCCAGAATTAAACACGTCCCAAATCTTGCTTAGGCGATATGCTGGTATGTTGTCTTTTGTGTAGTTGTAGTGTACCAGCGTATTCTTTTTGTATCGCAAACAATCAATCACAGCGTCAATTAATTTCAAATCGCAGTTGATGTCGTTGATGATGCAACACTCGTTGACGTGAATTGTCTGCAAATGTTCAATGGTGTAGGTATATCCTTGCAAAGAATGGCGTTGTACCTTTACTGTTGATGGGTAAAGAAAGTATTCCAAATCAAATTGAACTGTACTGGATGCTCCACAATAAAAAGAATTGTATTCAAAATTGGTAGCCGCACTTTTGAACATAACATGGCAGTCAGTGTCAAGGGTGTTGGTAAAAGATACAGTAGATTTATCAATATTAAGCATATACAATATAGTCTCCAATTACCACAATATCCACAACATTGTTTCGTAATGCATCATATGCTTGTGAGGGTTCATTTATGATAGGATAGCCGTGTGTATTGAATGAAGTATTGAGCAACACTGGAATGCCAGTGGCATCATTATAATTATTCAGCACTGTGTGTAACCAAATATTGCTGGTTGATGTTACAATTTGTGGTCTACACGTATTGTCGTGTACATTGATAACTGCTGGAATTTTATTGATCCACTCAGAACGCACATTGTAGCAAGTGGTCATGAATTGGGCGGAACGTTTGCTGTGTGTACAATGTAAAATTTCTTCAACACGTTCCGCCAAAATAGCAGGTGCAAACGGCATTATCTCATTGCGTTGCAATCTGTGGTTCAAAACAGAAAATGTATCACGATTGCTAGGATCAACCAATATACTACGATTACCCAAAGCTCTGGGACCGTATTCACTGCGTCCTCTAAACACACCCACGATTTTACCGGATTGTAATTCCTTGGTAAGAACTGAATGATCAAACGGATGATATTGTTTGCATTGTGATTTAACAAACGATTCAATTTCTTCATCTGTATAACCTTTACCCAGATAAACGTGATCTGGTACTTTTATAGGGCGTACAGTATATGCATCAGTCATACCGTTTGGCGTATAATATGCGGTCAATGCTGCACCCAATGATATGCCTTCATCACTCATTGCTGGCATCACAAATATTTCATCAAATCCAAAGTTCTCATTGATAAGTTGATTTAATTTTACATTTGCAAAAACACCACCACTCAAACATATGCGCCGGGTATTTAGTTTGTTTTTGTAGAATTGAACCAACTCACTCACACCATCTTGCAATGCTTTTTGTAGATTGTAGGCACAATCTCGCACATCGTGTTGCAATCCCAAGTTAACAATTTTGTGATGCAAC
>Ga0222712_10001381_pt1 | contig 29968 bp, 28 predicted proteins | sample C33_657DmetaG_FD_165043 | JGI IMG/M metagenome (GOLD analysis project Ga0222712, IMG submission 165043) | Estuarine water microbial communities from San Francisco Bay, California, United States - C33_657D | ecosystem: Environmental > Aquatic > Marine > Unclassified | place: USA: California...
GGTGGCGGTGGCGGCGGTGGGTCAGCTACCTACGGTTCATATGCAGGCGGTTCAGGCATCGTAATCATCAGCTACCTCGGATCACAGCGTGGCACAGGCGGTACGGTTACATCTTCGGGTGGCTACACAATCCATACCTTTACTTCGTCATCTACTTACAATGCTTAACGTCAAGGACTATGGCGCTGTCGGCAATGGTTTAGTCGATGACTCTGCTGCTATTCAGGCAGCGCTTAGTACTGGGCAACACGTTTACATCCCGACGGGTTACTACTTAATCAACAGCCCGTTAACGTTTAGGCAAGCTGGTCAAATGGTGTCAGGCGATGGGCGCAATCAATCTCGTCTAATCGTAAACTCAACATTTAATCTGTCTGCTCAAGGCGTATTGATTTTTGCATCAGGCGAAGAAGGCGCACAGCTTGAAGACTTTGGCATTTACTTTGACCAGCCTGATACTTCTGACCGCAACGCACTGACTCAATACCCTGTAGCTATCTACGCTGCAAACACAGCACGATTTACGCTCACAAGCCTAAAAATCACCAATGCTTATAACGGCATTGACATGACGGGCAACTGTGGCGGTGCGTTTATTAACCTGCTAGAAATGTCGGCTTACAACACAGGCATCCACATTGACGGCTCGCTAGACACAGTACGCATCAATCAGTTTCATTTCTGGTGCTTTGGAATGTCATCAAACCAGACCAACATCTTTTTTGGTTCAGCCAAAGCGCTAGACATTGGGCGTGTAGATGGCTTGATGCTGTCTGAGTTTTTGAACATCTCTAGCCTTGGCATCAATATGTACAAGGGTGCAACGGGCGATCCGTGGGTGTACCTGTCGGATTCAGGCTTTGATACGTTTAACGCTATCAGAATGTCAGCAGGCTCGTTGCAGGTCGTGAACTCATACATTACCCTTGCAAACACTCCTACGCTGCGTGGCGTACACCAAACAGGCGGCATTTTACAGTTTACGAATTGCTACTTCACAAGCGGTCAGACTCAGCCCTTTATGCTGCTTGAGAACATGACAGGCGGAGCGTTACAAATTGACAACTGCTACTTCAACTACGCAGGCGGCGCACAAGTATCGGTGGGCGGTAATGCAAATGCCAACTCAATACAAATCTCTAACTCTAGATTCCAAGCCCAGTCAGGCGCATTTCAACTGTTGGGCGCAGCCGCTGGTACGAACAAGATTCACCTGTCAAACAACATTATTGAGACTGCCAACGTAGGCTACGGTCAACCAATCGTAGACGTTTACGGCGCTAATCGTGTGTACATGACGGGCAACCGTGTGAATGACGGGCATGGCAATTTTGTGCATATTCAGAACGACAACCCAAACTGGGTCAGCGGTAACATTGCATACGGATGGACGTATTTAACGCCATCAGGGAAAATTGGGTTTTACGCAAATAATATTTGAGGCAGCAAATGGATTGGCAGAACCTTATTAATTTAGTTGGCGGTGCAGCATTAGCTGTAATTGGTTGGTTTGCCCGTCAATTATGGGATGCTGTCCAAAAATTAAAATCAGATATGAGTAGGCTTGAATTATCCATTTCTGACAACTACGTAAAAAAAGACGATTTTAAAGATGGAATTAAAGAACTAAAAGATATGCTTGGAAAGATATTTGACAAACTCGACGACAAAGCTGATAGGTGACATTATCGACCCACTAACCATTCTTGCGGCACTCGGGCCGTTAGCAGTTGATCTTGGTAAAAGCCTCATCGGGCGTTTTATTCAAACCGACGTATACAAGCCGACCAACATCGCTGAGTACACACAGATGCGTCAGACCGATTTGGCGTTGTTCCAAGCAATGAATAACGCTGGGGGTGGTGGAACTACCTATCCGTGGGTTGAAGCGATTGTGCGCCTCATGCGCCCTGCTGTTGGGGCTATTGTGCTTGGTACATGGTCGTTCATGATGCTGACCGGTCAAGAAAACCCCGCAGTCAACAACTTTGCAAGTGCAGTCGGTTTCTATTTGTTCGGCGACCGCACGCTTTTTTACGCGCAGAAAAAATGAAACACAATTGGCAACAAGCGTTTGAGCAAATGTTAGCCTCAGAAGGCGGCTTCACAGACGACGAGCGTGATAACGGCAACAAGCTACCAGACGGGCGCAAAGGCTCGACCATGTTGGGCGTGACTCAATTTAACTGGGAACAACACGTTGGGCATCAAGTGACGCACGACGATATGCGGAAATTAACCGCTGCGGATGTTGAACCCCTGTACAAGAAGAAGTACTGGGACGTTGTGCGGGCGGATGAGCTGCCTTCTGGGATTGACTACCTAGTTTTTGATATGGGGGTAAATGCGGGTCCGGGTCGTTCCATAAAAATCATGCAAACCGCTTTGGGAGTAACTCCTGATGGTGGGTTCGGTCCGATGACAATGGCTGCTGTGCAGGCTGCTGACCCTGTTGAACTGATTGAGAAATTTAGCGCAGAGAAAGAAGTGTTTTACCGTAGCCTTGATTCTTTTACTGTATACGGTACAGGCTGGCTTAATCGTGTTGCAGCAGTTAAACTGAAAGCCTCAAGTATGCTTGGGTAACTAGATGAGACCTTTGCGTTTTGCCCATGACAATTTAAGTGCCGCAGATATTTTTGCTTGCACTTCGGGGCTACGCAATGTGGCAACACGTTTAGCTTTAATTGCAGGATCGCTGTTTAAAACTTTGTGGTACTCACGCATAGGGTTAGTTGGGTCAAGTAATTTTTGTCGGCGTTTTTCTTTAGACTCGTCAGAATGTATTGGTTTGCCTACTTTAGCAACACGTTGGCGCTCTTTGTATTCTGGGTCTTGCCATTTAGCTAATAGCTTTTCACGCACCTCTGGACGTTTAGCTGGATTGTTTTCACCCAACATTTTTGATATGGCTTCGTCTGTTGAGTTTCTTACGGTTAATTTTGCACGAACTTCAGGTCGCTTAGAAGGGTTGTTTTCCCGCATTCTTGCGCTTAACTCTAATTTAGCTTTGTCGGACATGCTTGCAGTGCCTTCACCTCCGGGGCGTAAGTTGGTTAAAATTCCAGTGCCAAGCTGTATTCTTCCATGCTCAAGTATTAAACTGCGCTCCATTGATTGCGCTTCTTCTACGGTGGCTACAGTATGAGTTTCAACAACTACGTTAATGCGCCCAATGCGGTTAAGCATTTGTTTGCAAAGCCAGCCCCTCCCCCCTGCGTTCAATGGGTTGGTGCGACCTATAGCTTTAGTCATGCCGACATAGAACGGACTTCCCTCGTGTTTCCAGATGTATACAAACATGATATCTTCCTTGTTAATTGCTCAACAGGAGTGTAACACAAATGCTCCAAAAAATTACGATGCGTCCGGGGGTCAACCGCGAGGGAACTAACTATTCCAATGAGGGAGGCTGGTTTGATTGCGACAATATTCGGTTTCGTTCTGGTTTTCCTGAAAAGATTGGCGGCTGGGTTCGTCTGTCTGCAAGCACGTTTAAAGGCGTTTGCCGCTCAATGTGGAATTGGGTTACCTTGGGTGGCGCTAATCTGCTCGGTCTCGGCACAAACTTAAAGTATTACATTGAGAACGGCGGCATCTACTACGACATCACGCCTATCCGCAAGACAACAACAGGCACAGCAACTTTTGCAGCAACAAACGGATCAGCCGTACTAACAGTTACTGATGCTGCTCACGGCTGTCTTGTTGGTGACTTTGTAACTTACACGCTTGCTGTGTCTTTAGGCGGTGCAATTACTGCCACGGTACTTAACCAAGAGTATCAAATTGTCTCAGTACTCACAGCAAATACTTACACCATCAACGTTGTAACCCTAGCCAATGCAAGCGACACAGGCAATGGCGGCGCAGCGACGGTAGCTAAGTACCAAATCAATTCAGGCACAGTTACAGAGATTCCACTTGTTGGATGGGGTGGTGGCGGTTGGGGTCTAGGCACTTGGGGTGTAGGTACAACATCAAACACTCAGATGCGCCTGTGGTCTAACGATAACTACGGGCAGGATTTGGTTCTTGCACCTAGAAACGGTGGTATTTATTACTGGGTAGCCAGTACAGGTGTAAGCGTTCGGGCGCAGGCTTTATCTGACTTAGCAACGCTAGAAGGCTTTGATGGCGACTATGTGCCAAATCAAACGCTTGAGGTATCTGCATCTTCTATCCAACGGTTTGTTATCGCCTTTGGTGCTAATGCGTACTTTGCAGGCGACCCAAATACTGAATTTAATCCAATGCTTGTGCGTTGGTCTGACCAAAATAATCCATACGAATGGGTTCCTGCTATTACAAATCAGTCTGGTGAGTTTCCCCTATCGCACGGTTCTTCTATCGTCTCATACATCAACACCCGCCAAGAGATTTTGATTTGGACTGACTCTGCTTTATATTCAATGCAGTATTTAGGACCGCCGTATGTGTGGGGTTTTAATATATTGATGGACAACATCTCCGTCATATCCCCAAACAGCATGATTACGGTTAACAACATCACTTACTGGATGGGCGTTGACAAGTTTTATATGTACTCTGGGCGTGTAGAAACCTTGCCTTGCTCATTGCGTCAGTACATTTTTAACGACATTAACATTGCTCAAGCGTACCAAGTGTTTTGTGGTGGCAACGAGGGTTACAACGAAGTCTGGTGGTTTTACTGCTCGACAGATTCAACGTCTGTGGATAAGTACGTCATCTATAACTACCTTGATAAAGCTTGGTATTACGGCTCAATGTCACGCACAGCATGGTTAGATTCTGGTTTGCGTCAGTACCCAATGGCTACTAACTACGACAGCAGCGCGTTGACAGGCAGAACCCTATACCACGAAGCTAACGTGGATGACGTTGCTGGAACTACCCCTGTGCCAATTGAAGCCTACATTCAGTCTTCTGACTTTGATATTGGTGATGGTCACAACTTTGGGTTTGTCTGGCGCATCTTGCCTGACGTTAACTTTAACGGCTCAAACGTTAATAATCCTTACGTCACAATGACCATTAAACCTCGTCAAAACGCTGGTTCGGCTTATGGCGCAGCAAACAGTCCTGAAGTGCAAAGCGCAGACAATTACGCAGTTAGTCGGTCATACAACATTCAGCTTTTTGATGGGCAGGTATATACCCGTCTGCGTGGTCGGCAAATGGCGTTTCGTATTGAGTCCAATGAACTGGGCGTGGCGTGGCAACTTGGCGCACCAAGAATTGACATCAGACCTGATGGGAAGAGGTAAAGGAATACTTAATGAGTACAGGCACAACTAAATCCCCAAACTTACCGGTTGCTCCACGCGAGTATGACGCAGTATTTTTTGAACAATTTACAAACGTCCTACGCCTGTATTTTGCACAGCTAGATAATCCGGGATTTTCTGCGGCAAGTGGTTTAAACTTGAATATAGACAAGCTTCCCACACAAACCAGCCTTGGTGCGCTGCGTTCTGGTGATGTATATCGGGATACTACTGCCGGTAATGTTTTAAAGGTTAAGGTATGAATACCTACGTTCCAGTTGAACATGAATACATTGAGTTTGCAGAAGTTGATGATATTTGGGTTCGCGCTTACTCAATGGAAAAAGCTGAAAGCTATGCCGGTCAGCATATTCACGCACATGATCACATGACAATTGTTTCCCGTGGAACAGTCGAGGCTTGGCAAGACAGCAAGCTAATGGGCGTTTACACAGCCCCTGCCATTATTAAAGTACAAGCTGGCAAGGCACACGCATTTAAAGCATTAACTGATGACGTAGTTTTCTGTTGCATACACAATCTTCGCGGCACTGGTCTTGAGTCGCCTGAAATTATGGAAGGGTCTTAATCATGCCTATTATGTGGGGTTTAGCTATTGGTGCTGCAATGGGCGGTGGTATTGCTGCATTGCAAGGCAAAAAAATGGACGATGTGCTTAAAGGCGCTGTAATTGGTGGGGCTACTGGCGCTTTAGGTGGTGGTATATCTTCTCTTGCCAGTGCAGGTGCTGCGGGGGGTGTTGGTGCTGCGGGTGCTGGGGTTGCTAACGTTGCTCCTACAAACCTGTTGGCAAACAGTGCCGGTGCATCTACGGGCGTGCTTGGCGGTGATGTTGGCTCATTTATAGCTGCCGACCAAGCTGCAAGCCAAGCAGCAAGCCAAGCAGCTCCCGTAGATACTGGATTTTTTGGTTCAGGCATAGGTAAATTTATTTCCGACAACAAAATGCCTTTAGGTATTGGTGCGGCTGGTCTGTTGGCGTTAAATAAGCCAAGTAGCAGCAATCAAAGCGATCAGCAAACAGACAGCTACATCCGCCCGTATGAGTTTAGTCAAGTTGAAAACCCCGATTACCAAGGTGCTGGTACACCTTACTTTAAACAATCGTACACAGCTAAAGCACCGATTAAAGCAAGTGAATTTGGCGCTACTACCGTTGCTAATGGCGGTGCTATTCGTATGGCTGAAGGTGGCGACCCAGCGGTTGCTACGACAGAACAACAACGTGAAAACAGGACTAACCCTACGCTAGAAGCTTTAGCGGTAATGCAACAAGCACAACAGTCTTATCAACCTCCAGCACCTGCTGTATCTCAAGGCATTACACAGCCACTAATTCAGCCACAAATGGCGGCTATTCAACAACAATATGCTGCACCGCAACGACAGGCCCCTGCTGCATTTCAATACCAAGCACCGGCATTTACTAAATATGGGATTACCAGCTTAAATGGTGGTTCCGGCGGTGGAGACGGTGGCGGTGGATTAATTGATCCGGTTACAAAACAACCAGTAAAAAGTGCCGCTCAAATTATTGCTGCTAAAGATAAACCTGCTGCCGGTAGCGGTGGTAGCAGCGGCGTTTTTGATACTTACGGCAACGAGATGGGTCCTAACGACATATATTCAGGACCCGGATATTACGACAGATACCCTGTTGCTGAAGTTTATAACTACGAGACTAATCAGCCAACACGCCCTTTTAATCCAAACGAAGGCTCTCCTGAATTTAATGTGCCATCTAATCAACCCGTTGACCCATCCAGTGGATTAGCAGCTATACAACAACAATACGCCAATATGGGGTATACAGACTACACACCTCCAGCAACATATGATCCGGGAAACACTGGAGACGCTGACGGTGGGTTAATAGCTGACAAACATCCTAGATATGCAATGGGTGGCGGAATTGGTGCTTACTACCCTGAACCAGATGATGGTGACCGTCAGCTTGGCGTTGCCGGTTTAAACCAAGGTCCACAGTATCCGATGCAAGGTATTGGCTACGCTATGGGCGGTCATTTAGGCGGCTACTCTGATGGTGGTCAATTGCTAAAAGGACCCGGCGATGGAGTCAGTGATGATATTCCTGCTCAAATTGGTGACCGTCAGCCTGCTCGTCTTGCTGATGGCGAGTTTGTCGTTCCTGCTCGGATTGTTTCTGAATTGGGAAATGGGTCTACAGATGCCGGTGCTAAAAGACTGTATGCCATGATGGATCGCATTCAAAAGAACAGAGGAAAGACTGTTGGAAAAGGCAAGGTTGCCATTAACTCTAAGTCAGATAAATACTTACCCGCATGAACGTACAGCATGTCCCAATACAGTATGTGAACCAAACTTGGGGTGCTGTTTCAAGTTTTATTAAAGCGGCGATTGAGCAGCAGACTGGCGATACGGACTACACGCTAGAGCAAGTTCAGGCTTATGTGACTGGCGGGCAGTGGATATTGTTGGTTGCAGTAGAAGAAGACAAAATTATTGGTGCAGCAACGGTTAATTTGTTTAACCGACCCAACCATCGTGTAGCGTTTATTACTTACATTGGTGGCAAGTTAATTGTTAGTAAAGAGTCGTTTAAACAGATGTGCCAAATATTACAAGGCTTTGGGGCTACATCTATAGAAGGTGCTGTTAATGATGCTGTTGCTAGGTTATGGCAACGCTTTGGGTTCGTTGAAAAATACAAAATTGTTGAGGTTACGCTATGAAGTTCAACCATCTGGATATGTTACCCGAACGGGCTTTTATTAAAGTCGGTGGGCAAATTAAACCTCAAGGCGGCGGGGGTAGCGCACCAACTTCAACAACTGTTCAGAATACTAATATTCCTGAGTATGCAAAACCTTATGTGGAAAGCACACTAGGTAAAGCCGCTGCGGTTACTGATCTTAATAACAATCCGTATCAGCCGTATAAAGGCGAGCAAGTTGCACAATTTACACCGATGCAGACCCAAGCGTTTCAAAACGTAGGAAGTCAGCAAATTGCTCCGCAGTTAACGGATGCGTCAAACATTGCCTATCAAACAGGTCAATACGGTCTAGGCACACAAGGCACAGCGGCACAGCTTCAAAACGCATCGTTAGGTTATGGTGCAATGGCTGCGGGTGCAGGGAATCAATACGCACGACAAGCAACTAACCCTGCTGCCTCACAAGCGTACATGAACCCGTATTTGCAAGCTTCGCTTCAGCCTGCGTTACAAGAAGTCCAACGTCAGTATGGCATTACTGGCGCTCAAGAAATGGGCAACGCTACAAGGTCTGGTGCGTTTGGTGGAAGCCGTGAAGCTTTAATGGCAGCAGAGAATCAGCGTAATAAAAACATTGCCATGAACCAGATGATTGGTCAGGGTTACAACAATGCATTTCAGCAAGCACAACAAGCTCAACAGTTTGGCGCTAACCTCGGGCTTCAGGGTTTGCAAGCAGGGCAACAAGGCGTTCAAGGAGCTGTGGGTGCGGGTCAGTATGGACTTGCGGGTTTAGGTCAGGCAGGGGCTTCTGCCAGCACTCTTGGTCAGTTAGGTCAAACTCAGTTTGGACAAGAGCAAGCAGCTAATCAAGCTATGCTTGCAGCAGGTACTCAACAGCAACAACTTCAACAAAAAGCTTTGGATATAGATTATCAAAAGTATCAGTCACAGCTTAACTACCCGTATCAACAGCTTGGCTTTATGTCTGACTTGTTGCGCGGTCTGCCATTGACTCAGCAATCAACATCTATGTATCAAAACCCAAGCATGGTATCTCAAGCCGCTGGTCTAGGCACTGCGGGTATGGGTATGTACGGTATGTACAACATGATGAATAAAGCTGAAGGTGGTCAAATTAAAGGTGGTGATGGGCTTGACGCACTAGGCATGTACAACGCCATGAAAGGACATTGAAATGATTACTAGCATGATGGGTCGCATGGCTGACGCTGAAAAGTTGTCTATCCCACAGTTACAGCAAGCGATTAAAAACGGGACAATTCCCGCTTATGTTGGCGTCCCTCTTTTACAGGACAAAGTTAAACAACGCCAGCAAGCTATGGCTATGCAGCAGGCGCAACAAGGGCAAGGCCAGAATCAAGTACCCATTGCTGCACAAGTTATGCAGCAAGCAGATCAGTATCGTGGCATAGATGAGTTACCTACAAACTTGCCTACCACAGAAGATGACCAAACTACAGATGACGTTTACGCTAGTGGTGGGATTATTGCGTTTGCTGAACCAACCGCAGAAAACAATAACAGTTTGGTAACTGATAAAGAACAACCTAGCACTTTTTCATCGCTGATGGGAAATATAAAAGGCGCGTACAAATATGCAACTGACCCAGCGTTCCGTGCGTTTGTAGAAGATGGTGGTGATAAAGGAGACACTTCTATTGAAGCGTATCGTGCATTAGGTAACGATGCTCCACCAAATACTGAAAAAGTTCAAGCTGTTAAAGACCAAATGGCTAAAGACTATACAGACAACGTTAATGAAATGACACCGTTTCAACGTACTGAAAACAGACCTATGCTAACTCCCATGAGTGAGGGAATTAGCAATTTTTACAATAAAGTATTAAGACCAAAAGGAATAGATCAAACACTTAGAGAAGGTGAAAAACAAAGAGATGTTCCTGAAGGACTTTACCCTTACGTTGATACTGGGATGTTTAGTCAAATGCCCGGCGGTACAGCGGGCATAGCTAGCGCCCCACCTACTGCTGTACCTCAAGAAAGATTACCCGTTGCAGGAAGTGATACTGGCGCTTTTCAAACTGCGGATAGAGGTATAACAACGCTTCCTGCCGGACAGAACATTCGTACGTCACCTAATCAACCACCGGCTGGTCAACGTGGTGCGGCTCCTAATGGTACTACCACGGCTCCTACTGGTACTACAACTTCTGCTGGTGGTAGTCGTGAAAACGGTGCAGGCGGTAATGTACCAAGTACTCTTAGAGAAGCTGAAGCTATTGCCGGTAAATCTCCTGCTGCTGCACAAGCTGTTAGTGCCGTAGATAGATACATGGCTATGCTTGAAAAGAGCGGCGAAAGTGTTGGGCGTGAGAAGAAAGAAGCTTTGTACATGGCGCTTATTAGTGGTGGTTTAGCAGCCGCTGGCGGTACATCGCCTAATGCTCTGGCTAATATTGCTGCGGGTATGGTTCCTGCTGCGCAACAGTATCAAAAAGCTATTGCTGATATTCGTAAAGATGATCGTGAGCGTATTGAGAAGCTCATGACTGCTGGTATAAGTAAAGAGAAGTTAGCTCTTGAACTTAGAAAGCTTGGTATTGAAGAGAAGAAAGTTGATGCACTGGTTAATTACTACAATGCCCGTGCTGGTGCAGCAGGTTCTGGTGGAAGTGCGGCTGCTGATAAATTATCGCTTTTAGAACAGAAACAGTTAGAAGCGATGGAGTTAAAAGCTAGGCAGGAAGTTAGGACTGCTACAACTGCTATGAATAAAGATTTAGCCAATAACACTACTTATCAAATGAATTTAAGATTGGCTAATACTTCAAAAGACCCTAAACAAAGAGCAGAGGCGTTAGCTACTGTAAATAGTATAAAACAACCTTATCTGGACCTTATTAACGATGCTAGAGAATATGCTAATGTTTACTCTACTAGAAGGCGTGATACAACTGGCGAAACTGATACGTCTGGGGGTTCAGGTAACGTAGCATTACCAAAAGGGATTCCAACTGGGTCAAGACTCGCTGGTAAATCTGGTGGTAAAGACGTATATGAAGCTCCAGATGGCAAACGATACATTGTTGATTAAGGTGAAGAAATGGCTGTTAAAGAATTTACTGGTCAGCTTGACGAGGAATACAGCGCACCTAGAGTCAGAGAATTTACTGGTAGGCTAGATGGTGAAGTAGAGCCACAAAAAGGTCCGATTCAGGCTGCTGAAGACGCGCCTGATTTTTCTCGCGGTTTTGGTAATATCATTCCGCAAATTAAATCTACTTACGGTGCTGCAAAAGCATTGACGGGTGTTGTCGCACAGAAACTTGGATTTGAAGATACCGGCAGAGGAATTATGCAGTCGGGTCTTGAGACTATGGAGAAGGGCGAAGCTGAGTCTATTGTTAAACCTACTGATGAATTAATTGGTGCTTGGGAAAAAGGCGGGGCTGGTGCAATCCTAACTGATTGGCTTCCGTATCAGATGGGCGCAGGGGTTGGTAACTTAGCTCAGACTCTTGGCTTTATGGCTATCGGTGCTGTAACCGGCGCAGGTGTAGCGTCTATTCCCGGCGCTGTAGCCGGTGCAGTGGGTAGGAATCTAATTAAAGACGGTATTATTGCTGAAGCTCAGGCCCTTGTTAAGAAAGGTGCTGAGATTGAAGCTAAAAATTTAGTTGAGACAGCGGCTAAGAAAGAGGTATCTGCGCTTGCTCGCGGTGCTACCGCAGGTATGGTTACGCAATCTGCTATGCAAGGTTTAGGTGAAGTTGGTGGTCGGGCGTTTCAAGAAGGTGAGAAACGTGGCGAGCGCCCTGAAGATGTTGACTTAGCTAGAGTATTACCAATGGCTGGTGTTCACGCTATTGCTGATTTTGTTGCTGACAAGATTATGCTTGGCGCGTTCAAACCTATTACTAAAGAGGTGAAGAACGGACTTATTTTAGAGATAGGCAAGCGCATCCTCACTACTGGTACAAAAGAACTTTTGCCAGAAGAAGTCCAAACAATAGCTGAACGTTTTGGTGCTAAGTTGTCACTGACTGATGCTGAAGCTATCAGAGATTATATTAATACCGCAGGCGCATCTTACGCCATGTCAGTTATTCCCGGTGGTGTCGGTGCTGTGCGCTCTAAATTATCTTCACCTGTGTCTGAAGATAAAACTAAAACAACTGAAGATGCACTAATTAAAGCTGGCAAAACCACAACTGAAGCTGGTACAGAAACTGGACTACCGTTATTTACGCCTGTTGAATTACCTGATGGTACGGTAGCTAGGTCTCAAGCTGACTTAGATGCGTTTAATTTAAACCCTGCTGCACCAGTAGGGGCGACCTCAGCGTCTGTAGATGCACTTACTGCTGAAATAGCAGCGATGGAAGCCGACAACGCTGATCGCGCTGAAAAATTAAAAAACAAAGAAGGTAACGCTAGAGAACAGGTAGGTAGAAAACGTAAATTTGATGAGATAAGAGCAAAGATAGACGCTAAGAAGGCAGAACTTGCTGCTGCAACCGTTGCACCTAGCGCAGATGGTGACGGTACTAACTTAACGCCCGGTGCTAATGGGCAAGTAACGCCACCCGTTGCTTCAGTACCACCCGTTGCTTCAGTACCACCCGTTGCTTCAGTACCACCCGTTGCTTCAGTACCACCCGTTGCTCCAGTACCACCCGTTGCTCCAGTACCACCTGCTGCTCCAGTACCACCTGCAAGGGAATACACTGCTCCAGAACAAGCTGCTGTTGATTTAGTTAAAGCTGTTGATGCTGGTGGTGTACCAACCGATACTCGCAAGATAAACAAAATTGCAAGAGACCTTGGTCTAGAAGTTTCTACTAAAGCAAAACCAGAAGAAACATTAAATCGTATTAAAGAAGCTGTTGGTCGGATTGACACTACGCAGGCTGAAACTTCTGTTACGCCAGTAGCCACTGAAGTAGTTAAAGAAACTCCTCCTGCAAAGCGTATTACGCCTGTTAGAACCACTCAACCTGATGGTGGAGTACGTAGTGTTGTTACAAGAGAAGAAGGGGTAACAACTGACAAGACGCGGTATACATATGATTTAACTGTTGATGATGAACCATCGCAAATTAAAATAGAGACAGATAATTTAACTGGAGAAACAGAAGCGTTTTTTGTAGTTGAAGGTAGGATGGTTGGTTCTGGGTTAGGTATAAAACAGCTTGTTGCTAATGGTATGTCTCCGTTAGATGCGGTTAAACGTATGTTGCCAGACTCGGATAATTTTAAATTATCAGAGCCAAAAGCACCTAAGCAAAAAACAACTGAACAGAAAGCACCTGCGGTTATAACACCTGCTGCTACAGCGCGGGCAGCTACGCCTGAAGAACAGAACGCTATTAATCATATTGATGCTGTTGATGCTAAAGGTGCAAAGTTTTCACCAGCACAAGCAAGAAAGGTTGCCGAAGCAGTGGGTATTCAAATACCTAAAGCAACTAAAGAGAAGCCAGTTACTACTGAAGACATTAACCAAATCTTGCGTGAGTACGTTGGTAATCTTAAAGGTGTGTTGGCTGGGCGCATTCGTCAGATTGCGCCTAATGTATTTGAAGGCACTGACACTACAGTTACTACTAAGAAAGAAGAGCGTGTATCTTCAAAATTACCAACAGAAGAACCAGCAGGGCAAGTAGGTTCTACCGCAGGGCTTGACACAGAAGAAGATAAACCTAAGACAGTAGCGGAATTAACTGCTGCTGCTAACGTTGCGCGTGGCGATGCTAAGAAAAGTAAAGTCACTAAGGCTGGTACAGAAACAAAGGTTAACGCTGGTGTAAAAATTGCCAAGCCCGTTACATACGTAAAAGGTTACGAGCGCACTAAAGAACCATCTGCAAGTAATTTCTTAAACCAAAACGGTTATTACGGTGAAGAAGCTCCCATTACTGTTGAGCGTGGTATTGAGACCGGTGCATTAGATGAAGCCTTTGATCTTATGGACTCAACGCTATGGGAGAAAGGAGTAGCTAAAGAGTTAAAGCAACTTGCTGCGGAATTCAATAAAGACAAGAAAGCAAAAGATAGAGTCACAGCTGAAAAACCTTTAGATTTTATGACGCTTGAACAGCTTATTAAAATCTACGAAAAGTATGTAGGTAAAGCTGCTTTTGATGCAGGCGGTGCAGCGCGGGTAGAGGCTCAGAAAAATAGGGCTGCGTTTATAAAGTCGTTAACACCTGAGCAGCGTAAGCTATTTGATGGGATTTTAACTAAAGCATTTAAGAATGAAGTTCGTACAGAAGCTTTAGGTCGGCGCGGCGCTACCGGCAAGGACAAACGCGCCCAACGAGCAGATGATCGTGCAAAGATAAAAACTCAGAAGGACATAGATAAGTACTATGACGCTATAGAGCAGAGAAGGATTAACGCTGAGACAACAGAACGTGATCTTGAGCGCGAGGCGGCGTTAGATACTATTGAAGAAGAACAAAGTTTATTAGTTGATGAGAAAGAAACAGAGCAAGCTGCAAAGGCTGGTAAAGAGACGACTATAGAAGACGTTGCGCCAGAGACTACATCCGAAGAAGACTCAGATGTAAAAGCCGCTGACAAAATAGAAAATGTTGAAGCAGCCGGACCTGAAGCCTCAAAGCTCAATGCGCGGCGTAACACACGCACTTTGTCTGCGATCAACGATAGCGGGGATATTAAATCAGTCCTTGCCGAGTTAAGTGGCGGTGAGACTGATTACATATCGGTAGTTGCATCAAAACTATCTAAGCTTTTAAAACACTTAGGTCTTACTGACCCGTTAGCAAAACGTATTTCGTTTAGCATGAACATACCTGAAGGTAAAGACGGTATGTTTGACCCTAAAAGAAATCGTATTTTTATCAGGGGTGAGAACGGTCAGTACACAGGGAAACGCCCTATAGAAGAAGTACTAGAGCATGAAATACTGCACTACTACACTGACCACGTAGTTGATAACCGAACAGCTTACATACAGAGTTTACCTCCCGAGGAACGCCCTGCGGCAACGGCTGCACTTAACCGTTTAAATCTTAACTATCAAAGAGCCAAAGCTGCCCTAGGTGATCAATTTAATATTGATTCACTCAAAGAGTTTATTGCCGAGACATTCTCAAATAAAGAGTTTCAGAATGCTTTAAAGAAACTTGATGAAGCTGGTAAAACATACAAGCCTACTTCTAAAAGCAGTATGTTTAGAGAGTTTGTTAAAAACGTTATGGCAGCGTTTGGTCTTTCAGACCCAAGTTCTGCGGTTACATTTAAAGAAGTGTTTGAGGACATAGCGCAAATAATATCTGCGTCAGGAGATGGTATACGTGGTCGTGAAGTATCCTATGCAACTGGCAAATCTAAAAAGACTCAGCAAACAAAGAAAGCACCGACCCCGTTACGGACTGGCGATATTGGTATTGGTAAGAAAGGTGAAGCCAGCAATGCAGAGTACATGCCGCCCGAGGATGTTGTGGGGCGTGATAAGGGTTTCTGGAAGAAGTTGTTTACAACTTCTGAAGGTTGGCAAAACGTTGCGCGGGTATTTCAGAATGATCGCTACCCAATTAAGTCATGGCAAGATGTACTAGAGCTTGCTGGTGCAATTATTGACGACCTATCTAAAAACTTTAACAACATCTACACACAGATAACGTTGTCATCTGGTCGTGCCAAAGATTTATACGAGCGTCACGTAGCGGGACCCGCTCAAGCTTTAGACACAGCAATTAATGACTTTGCTAAAGCAACAGGTCTAGATATAAAGAGCGCGATTGCACAGCTTCATATGATTACTGAAGCAATTCACGAAAAAGAACGCCGTGAAGCAAAGTACATAATGCTTGTCCCACTTAGCCAAAGAGCGGTGGTACGGTTTAACGGTAAATTAATTTCTCCTGCCGCACGTAGGCAGCAGATTGTTGGCGAGCATGACAAGAACATTAAAGGTGAGTTAGATAACCCGAAGCTGACTGTTGCAGAGGCAAAGCAGTTACGTGCTGAACTTAATTTCCTTGTTGAGAAATACACAGACGAGACTGGGTATAGCCCGTCAGGTATTAAAGTTGCTGTAGATGGTAACAAGCGTAAAAATACAGATATAAAAAATGAAGCTTATAACGTGGTGGGTGTTGATCCTGACACTGCTGAAGCACGTCGAGTTGAGATTGCAGGCAGTAAATTTAAACCACAGATTGATGCTGTGTCTGCTGCGCTTAAAGGTTTGCATGATGCTACTAAAACGCTTGATATGCAGTCGAATTATTGGTCTAAGCCTGTTAGTAACCGTGTAGCGTTTTACGGGTTTGAGAATTACATCCCGTTAAAAGGTAGGAAAGGCGAGAAGGTTACAACGATTGATGAGATGTTAGACTTTACTAGCTCGCGCATGGGCAGTGAAGTTGACAAGCCACAGAGCGCGTTTGGTGGTCGTATGAGTGTAGCTACAAACCCACTGTTGCAGAGTATGTCTGATGCAACCCGCTCTGCTCTTCGCGCCGGGCGTAAGAACATTACGCAGTCAATTATTAATGCAATTGACCAAGGGTTGCTCAATGGTAAAGCTGAGTATAAAAAAGAGCCTATTCCCTTTGAGCAACGCTATGCCGTAGTTCCCGATGAAAATACAATCTTTCATTACGCTGAGAACGGCGACATCACGCTTATTAAAATTAAAGATAAACTTCTCTTAAATTCTATTCGTCGCACATACAAAGCAGTTAACCCGTTGGTTGATATTGCAAACAACATCACAAGTATGATTGGGCAGTTTCACACACGGTATAACTATTCATTCGGTCCGATGAACTTTGTGCGAGACATTCTTACCAATGCCTTTACTATGGGTGCGGACCTTGGGCCAACAAAGTCATTAGCTTTAATTGGTGATATTTCGGCTAAGGTAGCCAACGGTGGGCTGGGTAAAGCCATGCAGTTTATAGCTTTATACAACCGCAAAGATTTTGCTAGTATTGAAAACCTTGCTAAGAAAGACCCGTTCGTAAGAGACATGCTTGACTTCTACACAGAGGGCGGCATGGTGACGTACATTGACGGTATTGCTATCAAGTCTAATTTTGAGTCTTTGCAAAAAGAACTTGGGCGCGGTGGCATTATGAAGACTAAAGAGCAGGTGGATAAGTTTGTTGATATTTGGACAAACATGTTTGAGCTTGCAAGTCGTGCTTCTGCTTATGGTGTAGCCAAGCGTAGTTTTATGGCAGACGGTATGGCTGAGCAGCCTGCACGAACTAAGGCTGCTGCCTACGCTAAGAACCTTGCTAACTTTGAACAGGTTGGTCAGGTTGGTAAGACGATGGGCGCGTTCTATATGTTCTTTAGACCCGCCGCAACGGGTGCTGTTCGTGCAATTGAAGCCTTAACACCAGCGTTCCGTTCGCTAGACTCTGCGCTAAAGAGCTTACCTCAAGCTATTCAGATTGGTGCAACACCAGAAGCTAAGGCGCAGCGTGATACGTTTGTTAAAAACTACAAACAAAAGCAGAAGAACGCTCGAATTATGACGGGTGCATTGTTTGGGTTAGGTATGACAGCTTACGCTATGTCTATGGCTATGTCGCCTGAAGATGAGTTAGGGCGCAATAAAGTCATGACAGACAACATGCAGCAGTGGTCGCGCTATGCACGGTTCCACTTACCTGATGGGTTAGGGTTAGGTAAAGACGTTGTGTTCCAAATCCCTTGGGGCTTCGGTCTAGGCGCGTTTGCTGCTGCTGGGGCGCAGATGGCGGCTGTTATGTTTGGTAAGAGTACCGTTGCTGATGCAGCGGCTAACATCGCGTTGCAGATTTCACTCGACTCGTTTATCCCAATCCCTGTGTCTAAGATGAACCCGCTAGAAGACCCGCTTAACTTTGCGCTAGATTCAATTGCGCCAAGCACTGTAAGGCCCATCTTAGAGTTTGCGTTAAATAAGAATGGTCTAGGTCAAAGTATTTATAACGACTCTAATCGTCGTATTGGTGATGCGTATGTGGGCGGAGATAACATTCCCCAAGTCTACAAAGACATAGCACGTACGTTTGCACAAATTACTAACGGCGGCGTAGATTGGAGTCCAAACAGTATGTATTTCTTAGCTAATAGTTACGCTGATGGTGTGTCGCGCATTTTTGAAACAACTTACGGTTTGACTGATCTTGCTAGTGGTAGAAAAGAATTTAACGCTAAGACTGATCTACCGTTGGCTGGTTCTTTCTTTGGTACTCGCTCAAACGTAGACTCAAGAGAGTTCTCTTCTGTCGAGAAAAAAATCTTAGCTAAAGAGCAGCGGTTAAATATGTTTAAGGGTGATCCGCAAGCAATGATGAAGTATCACTCAGAGTACCCGATGGATGAGGCAATAGTTAAGCATTTTAATACTATGGTTAACGGCGAGCTTAAACGTCTGCGTACTGAAGCAAAGAGTTTTCGTTTGATGGAAGGTATCTCTCCTAAAGAACGTGAAGCAATGGTTAAGATGCTTACCCTCCAGCAAAACTTAATCAAACACAACATCATTGAGACGTTTAAGGCGTACGACATTAAGCCCTAGGATACGCGCCAAGACCTGACACCAAGGTGACCATCTTTACTTGCAACAAAAGATTTCATCTTGATGCCAGCTTTCTTGGAGCCGCTGTCTATCATGTAGATTAATTCGGCAGGGCGCAAGGTGGGGATAAAAAAACTATCCCCAACTTTCATATGTTCCATAGGGAACAGCCACTCCGGTTCTAAAATCTTATCGGGCGTCATTCTTCTTTACTGAATAAACCATCAATCTCTTCGGGGTTGAAGTGATAACACCACACGTTGCCACCACCGCCGCTACCCTTCCAGCCTTTGTTCAACCGACTACGTACAGAGCCGATCAAGCGTGGCTTCTTGGTATCACCGCCAATATAAATCTGTTTCATCTCACGTTCAAAGTTTGCCGAGCTTACCTGCAACTCAGCAAGGTACTTCTTAAAGTGAGTGACCGACACCTGCAAGATACCCTCCTCAATATCAAAACGCGCAGCGAGTTCGTTACGTGGCGCGTTCTTAACTGTGTCGCCCTCCAGCACAAGGATGTTTTGGATATTGCTGTTGATGTATTCATTCAAAATTGATGGGTAATCAGTTGTGTGCTTAGGCGCTACGTTGTCACGGATGTTAATCATCTCATGTAATACTTTGTTGTACACACGTTCAAGATTAACTTCGATGATGCCTGCCTCTACAGCAATCTCGCCGCCACCGAAGGCTGCACCGATTAAGTTTTGAAAAAACCGTTGCTCAGGTGGGTCGCCGAAGTCTTTAATAAATCGTGCAATCCATCTGTCTACAGCTTCATAGACTGCCTTGTCACCAATCTCATAGAGCCGTTGAACGTACATCACACCAGCATGACCGTAGTTGTAATTCATCGGGTCAAATATCTCTCTGCCGAGAGTGCCTGTAAGAAACGGAATTTTCTTGACTTCAAACTCAACCAAACGCGCTGCTTCACCAACAGGGGTTTTCTTCCATGCCATTAGCTTCGCATACATCGGATGGTTTGCAGTCATGAAGTTGATTAGAGATGCTGCTAACTCAAATTCACGTTCAGCGTTCACGGACCCCTGCATCTTGATCTTGGCTTTACCGTTAGATACTTTATGCACAAGCATCGCAATTGATTCTGGCTTCTTGTCGCCAACTTCATCAACGCCAAGCATAATGTTATGCAATGCAAGATACCTGCCTGTCATACCGTTGTCGGTTGCATCAAACACACTGAGGTCTTTTGGGTTACCAAAGATACTAAGTCCCGCATACATCGCGCCAGTCTTTGCTGAACCTGACGGACCTGTGAAGCATACTGATATACCTGCCGTAGATGTATATTCCATGAGAGGCGAACCAAACCCGCACAACAGCCCAAAGATTTGCATATCAAGCTGCCCGTCAGGGCGCTCTAACTGATCCATGCACCAACGCCATTTAGCGTACGTGCCTTTTGGCTCTACGTGTTTTGCTACGCCTTTAATCATGGGCGACACAGCAGAGTCTACTAACTTGCCATCTTCATCAATTTCTTTGTGACCTAACACAAATGCTCTCTTCGGCGGGTTTATAGAATCACGGTCAAGCTTTTCTGTCCAACCAAGTTGAGTACGTATTTGGTCTGCCTTGTATACATTTATCATATATTGATACCATTTGTTAATGTAGTTGTAGAGCCTTTGTGATTCTTTGGGTTCACAAGGGACACCTTGAAATACCACCATCTTTCTTAAATCCTCAGCCGATTGCGCGATTGGGATTAAGAATTCTCTTGCAGGATCGTTTGGCAATTCAAGACGCATCAACATACACTCACCGTCTATCTTGCCGTACACCCTGCGGATAGGCCAAAAATCATGTGCCAAGAACAGCACAGGATCAGGTTGTGTTTTCTTCTTTGTTTCTTTATCGAATGTTGCAGCGGGCATGTAATATATGCCACCGTTCTCGCCACGCACGAATGGCTTTAAGAATCCCGGAAGTTCCTGAAGCTTTTTGGTATCCGGTTTCTCCCAAACTGTGTCCTCTTTATGCGTGGTTGCCGCAGGTATAAACTCTCTTCCAAGCTCAATTGGTCCTGTGATTCGTCCTCTATGAATACATCCTTCGCAGAGACTTGGTTCATCTCGCGCAAATCCTTCGCACGTTCGGATAGAATCAAAAGACTTGGCTTTTGCAATTGTTTTTTCAGGTGTGTAGTCACGATGACCCTCGGATATTAATTGGATTGCTTCTTCGCCATCTTCGCAGCGTATGGCAACTGCCAGCGCCCCAGTCCATGATGTGTAGGGTGGGTTCTGTGGGTTCATTGCGACTTCTGCAATTTGTTTGCAGCCTTCGCCCTCAAGACTTTTGATAACAATGGTTCTGAAGTTGTACTTGAAGTTATCAAGCTTCTTGAACGCTATGGTATCTTCGTCTAAGCCTTTCGGTATTGATGCAAGAATATCGTTGACTGGTTCAACTTCTTCACTGCTACCAAGAAAATCTTTGAATGATGAGAAAGAATACGTGGTTAATTCTGTGCTGATTAACCCAGTTGGGCTAGGCGGGTCTGTTTTGTAGTTGAGCGAGTCTGCATAACGCATGATCCGCGCCATGTCTGCCATCACCGCAGGGTCACAGAATAACTTGGGGGTGCAATACTCTTTAAATAACTGAGCAATAGGCAGGTACTCTGCTGCCGGTACATCTTCATCCAACAACCAATATGCATGAACCCCACGCCCTGAACTAACGCGCACAGGCTCGGGTAACCCACTCTCCGCGATGAACGTATCAAGCGCAACAAGTGCGGCGTCAGCATCAACGTAGCCTTTGTTTTCTGCTGCCTTCTCTTCGCCTACATCTAGATCAATAAATAACGATCTACAGAACAAAGCGTCTTTCGCCTTCCTACTAAACTCATCGAACGTGCTTACAGCTATAAATATGTTTTGCTTTCGCTTTTTGAAGTCCTCAACTAAATCAAATATCTCGTCAAACGTCTCTGTAAACTTATTCCTAGTTGCCCCTGTTGCCGGATCAATGCCGGTAACACAGTAGACGCCCTGTGTTGGCAACGCCTTCTCATAAAATTGTTTTATCATTTCTTGAGTAGAGTCTAAAAAAGCGTGAGTGATCACGCTTTGGTGTGGGGGTTAGGGGGCATGACACCCCCTATTTTTACTGTAGTTCTTGACCGATCATATCCTCAATGTATTTTTTAGCCGCTAGAGTATTACGTGCAGGTAGAACACCATTCTGCAAGTCTTTCTCAACAAGGTCAATAAACACTTCTACTATATGCTCGTTCTTCTCGCGGATGGGTCTGCCACGGAACCAGCTATACAATGACATACGGGAAACATTTAACGCAACCGCTACGTACTTGGCTGGTAAATTTGCTTTGACGCAGGATTTCGCAAGCGTAACCCCAATCCTTCGGGGATTACCCTTATGCATCGCAATTAAAAACTTTTCGCTATATGTCCGTGGCATTCCTGCTCCTTATTTCTTAGACCATTTCTTCATAACATCAACAACGTTCTTCTCAGCGTCACCCTCTGAGGCTGGCTTTGATTCGCGCTTGATAGGCTCGTTCTCTTTTGCTAACTGCTCAAAACCACCATCGTCTGCGGATGCTTCATTGCTAGTATCAGCTTGGTAGACGCTCATCTTAATAGCTGCTTCTGCTGCTGCACTCTTAGCCTGCTGTGCGATGATTGGCAATACATCATCAGGTGTTGCGCTGTCAGGAGAGAACACAACTTTCGGCGTAGGTGACTTTGTATCGAACGCCATACGGGTCACAACGCGCCCAGCACTTACGTTGTTAGCCGCCAAGTGCTGAATGTACGGACGGAAAGGACGACGACCATTATCCTCTTTGCCGAACGCTGACGTAGCAGGCAACACCAACTGCATCACATCCCCTGCGGGGTCATTAGGCAATACAACAGCAGTGCGCCATGACAATCGGCACTTAGTACCCGTACCACTGTCGCCTGAACCCTTAACGCTGTACTGACACTCGTTACAAGATTTAGCTGGCGGGTTCTTCACTTCTGCATCAGGTGCTTCAGAGTCACTTGACCAACAAGCGGGGCTAACCTTCTCGCCTTCCTTGTAGCCTTGCATATACAACTGGCGCGATGCCTTGTGTGCCATCTTAACGAAGATGACATTCATAAAGCGGTCTTCAATCGTGCCAACTTCTTTACCACCCGCATACTTGCGGAACACGCCACCTTTAATGGAGATGCGTTTAACACCACCACGCCCTGCGCCACCTGCAACGGCAAGGGTATCTTCATCAAGACCTTCTACGGTTAGTGATGTGTTTTGGGATAGCAATGTGATTAGATCGTTACTCATTTAATTTCCTTTGACTGAATTTGACTATTTAGATGTAGGCTTACGTACCGTGATGCCAAACTCGCGCATCACATTTACGCCGGGGGGTAGACCATCTTCTTTGTGTTCCGACATAAATTCTTTGAAGTTGCCTTGGTGTATACGACGCTCAAATAAATCAACCGCCTGATGCTCCAAAATAAACTTCTTAAAGTTGTCCCAATCGTTGCAGTAAAAACGCTCGTTCATCTTGCGAATCACTGTTCCGTTTTGGGTTTTAATACTGTCTGCATTAGTATCATTGCAGATTGAAAGCATCGACTGCTCTAGGACTGCCAGCTCTTCCTTTAGCACCTTGTCTTTGGTTTCATACTCGTTGAGTATCTTTTCACGTTCACTTCTTATTGTCAAGTATATTTGTACTAATTCTTCAAGATTCATCTTCATTTCCGATAGTTTGTTTATATAGATCAACCAGCTTCTCATGCGAATCGACTTTGCCTTGAAGCATCTCATACATCTTGCGTTCCACTTCCGACCCCTGTAGGTGTACGACAGTCATACTGTTTTTCTGACCCACTCGGTCTATTCGGGCAACGCATTGCAAGTATGTTTCTACGCTCATCACAGGCGACCAAAACACTACGGTATTCGCAGCAGTTAGTGTCACACCATGCGAGGCAGATTGCGGTTGAATGACTAAGACCCTTGGTGACTCTGCGGTTTGAAACCTATTGATAATTTCGGCCCGCTCCCTTGCTGTTACATCTCCGTTTATTATTTCATTGCTGACTCCTTGTTCTGTTAAATACCGGGCCACTACACTGATCGTATGTCGGTAGGGTACAAAAACTATGACCTTATGTTCGGTCTCATCTAGTACTTCTGACAATGTGTTCAGTCGTGGGCTAACATCAAACTCAATTACATCGTGTTTATCGGTGTAGACAGCACCACCTGATATTTGTAACAACTTACTTAACTTCGCAGCGGCATTGACTGCGCTGATTTCTTCGCCTGCTGCCTCAACTAGCAACTGACTCTTTAAAATTCTGTAGTACTTGTTCGCCTGTGCGGTAAGCGGAACTAAGCGGGTTTGATACATAACCTCGGGCAAGTCCAAACACTCAGCCTTGGTAAATCGGATGGCGGGTTGCAACGCCTCGTACACAGATTGCTTGGAAGTTGGTTTAGCTACCCAACTGAACCTAGACACAGGGTGCATCACCTTATCGCGCCAAGCCGTGAAGAACTTTGGTACGTTGGCAGGAGCTACAAGTCGTGCAAGACCAAACGCATCAAGCGGGGACTGCGAAGCAGGAGTGCCAGTCAGCATCCATAGTCTTGTGTTTGGCTTTAAAAGTTTTGCTAGAGTTTTCCAACGGCGGGTCGTGGCTGTTTTATAAGCGTTCGCTTCATCGACCACAATCAGGTCGAACCCTAGCTTGAGTATTTCGTCCTGCACGATGCCAACACCATCGTAGTTGATGATGACAAACTCGTACGCACCGTTGATGATTTTCTTACGCCGCTTTGCGTCACCGTAGGCAACTGCAACGCTTCTGTGCATGGCGGTTTTAAATATATCCGCTTGCCATGCTGAGTACATAATTGATAGAGGGCAGATCACCAACACACGCTTGACTAACTTTTGTGTCATTAGATAGTCAGCAGCCCAAATCACTGAGGAGGTCTTGCCTGTGCCTGCCTCGTTAAAGCAAAACGCCCGATCACGCAAAGTCAAAAACGCTGCGGTTGTTATCTGATGTTTGAATGGGGTGAAGAGGCCCGGAAACTTATAGTCTCGCGTGATTGGAGAAGGTATTTGATCATGGTCGTATATCTTTGTGAGGGTCTGCATCTCTTCGAGACCCCAATGCACAAGCAAGTCGGCATGGTCATCACTAGAGTACAGTATCTCGCTCTTCTCTATATTACGCATTGCTGCGTGTGCTGACTCTACATCTAGAACTAATCTTACCGCACTATTATCGACTATTTTCACAATTATCCTTGACTAAAAATACCCCTTACGGGGGTAAGTCGGTTGAGCCTGACGCGCTGGAGAAGTCGGAAAACCTTTTAAGCACCGCCCAACTGACACGGTTAATGGGTCAAGCAAACTTCCAAAGCCACCCCCCGCCGCACACTCATGCCTAACTGCGGCGTATTATTTCTTACGTTCTTTCTTACTCACTTCTGAAACCAAATTACCTTTTGAGTCGCGCTTAAACGAACGGTTCTTTGCCGCGCTCTCAATCCGCAAACCATTCTTATTAGAGCCACCTTTATCAAGTGCTTTAACGTGTGCAACATCCTTACCCTCACGTGCATCGGCTTTACCGTTACCATTACCGTCAGGCATTTCTTTGTCTAACTTACGCCGACCACGTTGGCGCTCCATGCGGCGATCATTTTCACCTCTAGCTAGTTGCTGTTGGTATTCTTTTGCATACGGGCGGGGCTTATTGACGTAGGGCATTATCTTTCCTTGTGATAGTCGCAGGTTCGCACCGGACACCATCCGCACAGAGGCGTGGGATTGGGCATCCACGCATCATTTTCGTACGACATTTGCATCCGCGCAAGGTCACCGCTAAAACTATTCCAGAGTTCTTTAATCTGGCTACGCTTGTACTCTTCATCAATAAAAGTATCATGCATGACGAACAGCAGCCCAGCCTTGATATGGTTAACTTCAGGGAAGTGGGCAAACACCATAAGTGCCATAAGTTTCAACTGTTTTGGGTCAGGGTACTTATTGCTGCCTGTCTTGTAGTCAACAATGTATGCCACATCCCTATCAATAATCAGTAAATCCGCGATACCCCGTACCCACCGTTCTTTACTGTTGTACTCACAGGCATTGCCGCCTTGGTCAAGAGCCATCTTATGTTCAGGATAGCGTGTGCCATAAATATCAAGCAGGGTATCAAGCATCCCTGAAAACCGTTTATAGTTCTCAGCAAGGGGTGTGCCATCTTTGACATAATTTTCAAGAGCCTTATGCACTTCGTTACCGTAAGTCATCTCAGGAGTCATACGTTTGAAGAAACGCTTTAGTACTTTAACTTCCTGATATTGCTTAGGACAGTTAACGTATTCCTTTAACGACGAGAACGACCATGTGAAGTCCATAACTACCCTTTGAAAAGTTTATCTATACATATTACACAGAAATTGTGCGCTCGGCAATGCATCCTGCAACTATATTTAGCACTCGCCATATGAATCCCCGTACTTAGCTTCACAAGCCACGGGTAAACCCTTAGCCCACTCGGGCGCGATAGACATAACTTGGGTAATAAACCCAATCGCTTCTTGGACTTCCCCCGCTGGCACAACACATACAGCCGCATCGTGTACCGTGAGAACTACCTTGTACCTTTTTTGGATTTCGAGCATCTGCTGCCCGACGATGATCCTCGCCAACGCCTGCACTACGTTCTCTACTACTGTGCCGCCCCATAGATGTACCGTTCCTTTGCGTGATGTGTATGCATATTTAGGTTTGCCATCTTCGCTTACATCCTTTAGATCAGGGTAGCGTATATACAGCCCGTTGGGTAGGCGTATACCTTCTTTGCACACTCGCAAGCAATTGTGCTTGCCGTACCATACCTCCTTGGATTTCTCGTCATTCCAACCCGCTATCTTAGTTAGCATCTTGTCGCCATCACGCCACAGCGTAATGATCTTGTCGTTTGTGTTGCGGTATAGCTCAACAATATCTAAACACTTGCTCTCCTCAAGGTCTACTCCCGGGGGCGTGGTCTTCAAGGTGTGTTGTAGTTTTAACGCTCCTGTTCCGTAACCAAGCCCCAGAATACAAGTTTTACCCACAAACCGCTCAACAGGGTCAGCTTTAGAGATTTCACGCTTGTATATCTTTGATGCAAACACGGAGTACACATCTTCACCGTTAGCAAATGATGTGACCAAATCTTCTTGACCTGCCAACCATGCAAGCACCCGCGCCTCAATCTGTGAGGAGTCACAGTTAATCACCACATGACCGTAGGGCGCGATGATAGCGTTCTTCAGCGTTTTCTTTTTCTTGTCACGGCTTGGCAAGTTCTGAAAATTTACCTTGTCCACCCCTGACCACCGACCTGTGTGTGCGCCGTAGTATTTAAGTGGGATGGGTAGCCGGCTTTTGTTGCGAGCGCCAACGCCTATGAATCTCTCTATTCTTGACTCTTCGATGGTGGATTTAGTCCCAAGCCTTACTGCACACAACTGTTGAATGAACGGGTCTTCATGGGCGGTAAGCAATATAAAGCCTTCATCGTTTTTTGCAAGTGCAAGCGTCTGTTTGCCTGTGGTCTTGCTTAACTTCATCGGGGGTTCGACGCCATACTCTTTTAATAACTCAGCGAACTGTTTATTGCTTGCGAGCTTTTTGCGTACATATTCTTCAGTCTCGCATTTTAATTTCTCCATCAATGTGCCAAGCATAGCCAGCTTTTCTTGGCGAACCTCACTCAGTCGATCTTCAAGCATCGCGTCATCAACCTCAAGCACAGGGTCGATGAACATCCGCAACGTCATGTCAATCAGCGAAAGTTCCTCGTCGGGATAATTAGATGCCAGTTCCCTAAATAGTGCCTTCGTGAGGTCAACGTCATTCTTGCAGTACTCGCCATACTGCGCTAAGTCCTCGGGCGTGAAGTCTTTGCGCTTTTTACCCTTGGCGTCATTCACCTCAGTACCCTTCGCACCCAGTTCATAGCGTTCAGCAAGAGCCTTGAGCGACCCACCCGCATCCACCCCATGTATGGATCGCGCCATGCACAGAGTGTCATAATAGAAAGCGGGTCTGATATTAAACTTCCATGCAAGGATTGCACCATCAAACATTGTGTTGTGGCACAGCAAAGCACTCTCAGCCCAATCAAACTGCATCAGGAATGACTTTGTTTCCTCACGACTGCCTGAGAACCAGACGGCTGGCGCATCGTCAATCTTCACACCTACGCCGATTACTTCAAACTTAGTTTTGTTAATATACTCTTCAGTAGTCAACTTGCTAAGTGTGTAGTCTTGGGCGTAGTACGTCTCAAAGTCTAGTGTGATGAAGCTCATTTAAATCCTAAACCTTTAGCAAAGTCGCCTGTATAACCATTAGCAAATTCTTCAGGGTGGGTCTTGGTTCTTTCGATTAGGATTGCTACTGCTGATAACACGGCGTTCTCCAATTACTGATCAGGGGTAGGTGAGATGCTAAATAAGCATTTCGTACAGGTAAAAAAGGGGGCGCAACGCGCCACCCTAGTACTGATTACTTCTTAAGATTATTTATTTCACGATTCAAATACCACTGAGCTTTCTCAAGGTCTTTCAACTTGTCACCCTTGTGTTCGCTGCGTGTAATGTACTTGATCACGTTGCCAAGGTTGTACCCCAACTCTTTTGCCTCAATGAAGTCGATGGTCTCAATGCCCCCTGTGGTGTAGTGCGGAGGGTTGTTCACCATATCAGTACTATAGGGCTTTACTACATTTGTAGTAGGCGACACCTGCATCCTAATTTTATTGATGTGTTGCGTTACCGACTCGCCCCGCGCCTTGGCTAGAGCATCTCTTAAACCAATCTCTGACATAGTGAGTGACTTAATTTTAACTTTAGCTTTGGGCTTGGCTTCGATCTCAGCTTTGTGCTTGCTACGAACATTGTAGACATAGCTTTTTGATAGCCCTGTCTTTTTAATGATCTCAGCAGGGGTAAGACCTTGCTTGCACAACTCAATAACTTGTTCGGTTTTATTGCGTTTCATTTTACTTCTCCTGTTTTGTGTACTTACGTTTAATTGCTGTAATACCCACTTCGGGTTCTTCCTCGGCGTACTTCGCCTTAATCATTGCATCGGCTAGGACATAGCACCACTTAGCAACACGTGGCTCACTACCATCCATAACACCCCTACTAGCCAATCCCATTAAAGCCAACCCCGCAAACAAATCTCTTAGGTCTTCGTCATTCATCCAGTTCTAGTGCCTCCCGATTGTATTTAAAGGCATAGTCATTGCGGTACTCTGAGGGCGGAGTCCAACCATACTTGCGCCACACGGCTTGTACATCTGCACCGCTTACGTATTTAAATGCTGAGTTAGATAGGTTGTTCTGATTCTGCTGTTCCATTTAATAAGTCCTCTAGTATTGAGATGTTTGCTTCGTTAATTACATACGACATACCACCTGCTTTTCTAATATCCAATAAGGCTTTCTCCTGTAACGCTGTGGTCTTACCTTTCCCGGCCTTGCACTCTAAGCCGATAAACAGACCGTTATAACAAACTAGGAAGTCAGGTACGCCTGACACACCATAGCCACCAGTTACGGGCATTGCATAATACGCGCCCATTGCTATCAACAACTTCTTTACACGATCTTTAACTTTTGCTTCGGGGGTCATACTGGATTCCTTAACCATGCTGCTGCCACATCGGGGCGTGGGATAAATACTTCTTTGCTGTTTACCATGACAGGTTCGCGTGCATCATCACCGTCACCCCAATACCATACTCTTGATACTTGCCCACGCTTGTTGAGTTCGTAAGCACCAATGTGAATCTTGCTCTGTTGATATAACGTCTTGAGCGTAGATAACACAGACTTAATTGGTCTGCCCGTTAACTTAACCAACTTACTAGCCGTAGCATGATTAACCTTCTGCAAAACCTTTGCTACCGTTGAGCCTTTGACTGTTGTGAATTTTGCTACGTCACTCATCTTTTAATTTCTCCTCTAAGTATTCAATCACACCCTTGAGTTTTATACCCCGCGCATACGCCGATTCTAGTTCACGACTTTGCTTTGTTCGTGCGTTAAATTCTTCCATCCATTGTTTGTGTAAATCTGCATTTTCTTCTTTTAGGGTAGCTATTTCAGCTTTTGCTTGGCGTAGCTGTGCTGCTAGGTTCTTAGTTGCCATCGCGCTTCCTCTGTTCTGTATACATACCTGCACGATAGCCAATCTCGTATGCCTTGCGTAATGTCATCATGCCTAGTTCGATTGAATCAATATCCGATATGAAGTTCAACGCACTCTCTTGTGCTGCGCGGCGTACGCTGTCCTCGACCTTCTGCTGTTGTGCGCGTTCGATATCTTCAAAGGCTTCGTCTTCTTCGGTCTTCATCTTCGGCTCCGCTCTTG
>Ga0222712_10001382_pt1 | contig 29958 bp, 22 predicted proteins | sample C33_657DmetaG_FD_165043 | JGI IMG/M metagenome (GOLD analysis project Ga0222712, IMG submission 165043) | Estuarine water microbial communities from San Francisco Bay, California, United States - C33_657D | ecosystem: Environmental > Aquatic > Marine > Unclassified | place: USA: California...
GCTCTACCTCGCGCTGAGATTGCAAAGGTAGTCAATAAATGTTTAGGATACAAGTTTTTATCCAAGTATTCTTTAATTAATTACTAATTATAGTTTTAATTACCACATTCCGTAGTATTTTTACGCAATCTATGGCTACTCAATTTCAAGCTGGTTTTGTTAATATTTTTGGTCCACCTAATGCTGGCAAGTCTACGCTCTTAAATCAACTATTAGGAGAGCAATTAGTAATTACATCGCATAAAGTACAAACCACGCGACACCGTATTTTAGGATTTCTAAACGATGATAAGTATCAAATTGTATTTTCGGATACTCCGGGTATTATAGAGCCCAAATATAAATTGCATCAAAAAATGATGCAACATGTGAAAAGTGCTTTGGAAGATGCAGATGTGGCTATAGTGCTTTTTGATATCAAACAAAATTTAGCAGAATTGGAAGCTATTATTCCAATGTTGCAATTGAAAGTGCCCACTTTTTTAGTGCTCAATAAAATTGATTTAATTGATGATCCTAAAGAAATAGAACAATTACAAACCGGTTTTGCTCAATTGTTCCCTAAATGGAAACAATATCTTATTTCAGCTAAACAAGGAACTGCTACAGATGCTTTGATACCAGCTATATTAGAGCATTTGCCAGAAGCACCGGCGTATTATCCTGAAGATGCTTTGAGTGATCGTCCTGTTCGATTTTTTGTGAGTGAATTGATACGCGAGCAAATTTATAACCTTTATCACGAAGAGATACCTTATCATACTGCTGTTATAATTCAATCTTTTGAAGAGAAATCTACGCTTACCGTAATTAAAGCAGAGATTATTGTTACCCGCGAAACTCAAAAGATGATTCTTTTAGGCAAGGGAGGTTCTAATATCAAACAATTAGGTATTCGTTCTCGCGAAAAAATCGAAGCGTTTATTGATGGTAAAGTACACTTGGAATTATTTATCAAAGTACGACCAAAGTGGAGGGATAATGATAATTACTTAAAAGAATATGGCTACTATAATTAATAAAGAAGCCATTATTATCCAATCTATTGAAGGTTTTCTACCAACAAGTAATGTATTAGATATACTTCGACTCGATCTTTGTCACCCTATAGTTTCTGGTAATAAATGGTTTAAGTTAAACGGTTTACAAGAAGCCATGCAAGCAGCTCAGAAAAAGAGCATTATTAGTTTTGGTGGTGCTTGGTCTAATCATCTTGTGGCATTAGCCTATTATGCTCATCATTATCAAATACCTTGTAAAGCAATAGTAAGAGGTCATTATGAAGTGCTTAGCCCTTCTTTATTATTTGCACAAGAGCATGGAATGGAATTACACTTTGTAGATGCAATACATTATAGTGCATTGAAAAAAGATGCAATTAGTTTACTATCAAATTATCCAGATGCCTATATTTTACCCGAAGGGGGCAATTCTGAAATGGGAGTAAATGGAGCGAGCGCTATTGCTTCGTTTTTAACTAAGTCCTATGATTATGTATGCGTCTCTGTTGGAAGTGGTACTACATTTGCTGGATTGCGAAGAGCCTTATCATTAGATACCCATCTTATAGGTTTTGCACCGATGAAAGGCGGTACTTATTTAAAAGATGAAATTGAAGCTTATATTCCTGCTATAGATAAAACTAGTTATACGATACTCGATGCTTATCATTTTGGTGGATTTGGAAAAATAACACCTGAATTAATTTCTTTTATGAATGATTGTTATCAACGTTATGCGCTTCCGCTTGATAGAGTATATACCGCTAAAATGATGTGGGGTATTTCTGAATTATTTAAAACTCAACAATTGCCCTCCAATGCAAGAATTGCAGCAATTCATACCGGTGGTTTACAGGGCAATCAATCCGTTGCGCAGGAGTTAATTTTCTAAAAATAGAATTGTATATTGCAATAAATCAATTTCGCACATGCATTCAGTCACTACAAGTAAAAATAAGCTCAGCAGAAATATATTTATTGGTCTATTAGCAGGTATTGTATTAGGATATATTTTTTACAAACAAGCTATTGCTAAATCCTACATCGATGCTTTTGCATTAGTACCCGAAGTTTTTTTACGTTTGATAAAAATGATTGTAGCACCATTAGTTTTTTCTACACTTGTGGTGGGTATAGCTAAATTGGGCGATATCAAAAGTGTGGGAAGGATAGGGGCTAAAACATTGTTGTGGTTTTTAGGCGCTAGTTTTTTAAGCTTGCTATTAGGTATGCTATTAGTCAATATATGGCAACCGGGTATACATATGCATTTGCCTTTACCGGCAGCTGATGCTACGGTAGATATTGCACAACATGCTATTGGACTGAAAGAATTTTTATATCATGTTTTCCCAAGCAGTGTTATTGATGCCATGGCTAAAAATGAAATTTTGCAAGTTGTGGTATTTTCTATTTTCTTTGGCATTGCTACTGCTGCCATAGGAGAGAAAGGAACTATCATTATTGATTTTTTAGATGCTGTAGCACATGTCATATTAAAAATGACGCAGTATATTATGTATTTTTCACCTTTAGCTGTGTTTGCGGCTATGGCGGCTATTATAGCTAAGCAAGGACCTAGTATTCTCTCTACTTATTCTATTTTAATTGGAGAGTTCTATACCGCTCTTTTATTGCTTATTGTATTACTTATTATCATAGGCTATTTATTTATAGGTAAACGAATAGGTACTTTGCTTAAGCATATTAAAGAGCCCATTTTATTAGCCTTTAGTACCTCAAGTAGCGAAGCTGCTTTTCCTAGAACCTTATTAGAGTTAGAGCGATTTGGTTGCCCCAATAAAATCACCAGTTTTGTTTTGCCTTTGGGTTATTCATTTAATTTAGATGGTTCGATGATGTATATGACTTTTGCATCCATTTTCATTGCTCAATCGTATGGTATTCCTTTAGATTTGCCCACGCAGTTCAGTATGCTACTTGTATTAATGCTCACTAGTAAAGGCATTGCAGGTGTGCCTCGCGCTTCCTTAGTAGTAATTGCTGGTACCTTAGCGTCCTTTAATATTCCCGAAGCAGGTTTAGCTTTATTATTAGGCATTGATCCCTTGTTAGATATGGGTCGTAGTGCAACAAATGTAGTTGGTAATAGTGTAGCCACAGCGGTTATTAGTAAGTTGGAAGCTTAAAAGTTTTTATTTTTAGAATATAAAGCGCATATTTACAATCATTAAAAGAATTATATGGAATCGATTTTAGAATTATTTAAGCATTTGACTAACGCAGATTGGATTACGCAACATGGTGGATTATATTTGGTAGCCTTAATTGTTTTTGCAGAGACTGGCTTATTTGTTGGTTTTTTCTTGCCCGGCGATTCTTTGTTATTTGTAACTGGATTAATCATTGCACAATCAGCATCTCCTTTTGATACTGCAGCATTGAACTTACCTTATTGGATTGTATTGATTACCCTAGCAGGAATAATTGGAAATTTAGTAGGGTATTGGTTTGGCAAAAAAACCGGACCTATTTTATTTGAACGAAAAGATACTTGGCTATTCAAACGCAAACATCTTATACAAGCTAAAGAATTCTATGAGAAGAAAGGGGGGAGTGCTATTATTTTAGCTCGCTTTATTCCCATAGTGCGCACCTTTGCACCAATCGTTGCTGGTGTAGTGCATATGGAGCGTAAAAAGTTTTTACTATATAACATTATTGGATCTTTTGCATGGGTAATTAGCATGACCATTACCGGTTATTGCTTAGGTGAAAATGAATGGGTAAAAGGAAATCTAGAAAAAATTGTAATTGGTTTAATCTTAGTTACTACACTTCCCGTATTATATAAAATGATTTTTGCTAAAAAAAGAGCTTAATCTATGTCGTCAGCGGCTTTAAAAAATAGTCTTTGGAGTGTTCCTTTAGTAGTAGCTGCTTTAGGCTATTTTGTAGATATTTACGATTTGTTATTATTTGGTATTGTACGGGTACAAAGCTTACAAAGTTTACATTTAAGTGAAGCGCAAGTAACCACAGAAGGTATGCGCATTATTAGCTATCAAATGTATGGTTTGCTTTTAGGTGGTATTTTATGGGGCGTATTGGGAGATAAGAAAGGGCGCTTGAGTGTTTTGTTTGGATCGATAGTGTTATATTCTGTTGCAAATATTTTTAATGGTTTTGTGCAAACTAGCGATGCTTATGCTTGGTGCAGATTCATAGCGGGTATTGGCTTGGCAGGAGAATTAGGCGCGGGTATTACCTTAGTTAGTGAATTGGTTAATAAAGAGCAAAGAGGTATTGCTACTTCCTTAGTAGCAGGTATAGGTTTGTCGGGTGCTGTGGTGGCTTATTTTATTTCTCAATCTTTCGATTGGCGAATTTGTTATTTTATTGGTGGTGGCTTAGGTTTATCTTTATTGTTTCTGCGTATAAGAGTTTATGAAAGTGGTTTGTATAAAAAAACACAAGAAAGTACTGCTGTGAAAGGCAATTTTTTTATGTTTTTTAATAATGCCCATAGATTCAAAACCTATATGAAAGCAATAATCATAGGTTTACCCACTTGGTATGTTATCGGTATTCTTATTTCTTTTAGTAATGTATTTGCTAAGCAAATGGGTATTAAAGAGGTGGTGGAGCCTGGTAAAGCTATTATGTATGCTTATGCAGCTATTTCCATTGGCGATATGCTTATTGGTTTTGTAAGTCAGTATTTTAAAAGTAGAAAAAAAGCGATGTGGTTATTTTATGCCATCACTGTTTTTGCAATGTTGCTATTTTTTGCTTTGCCCATTCAGCATGCATCAGGTATGTATGCCGTTTGCGCTTTATTAGGCTTTGGAACCGGCTTTTGGGCTATTTTTGTAACGATGGCAGCGGAGCAATTTGGCACCAATTTACGTGCTACTGCTACTACAACTATTCCTAATATGGTTAGAGGTTCATTGCCGCTCATGTTATTGCTTTTTACTTATTTGCAAGATCATACCCTGTATATTAATGCAGCAATTATTACCGGTGTAATAGTGATGACATTAAGCGCTATCGCCTTATATTTCATGAAGGAAACCTTTGCAAGAGATTTAGATTTTATAGAGGAGTAAGGAATAGATAAGAAGTTTAAATTTCTTATCTATCTTTGCCGCATCTTAAAAATCTGTTATCATGTATCCTAAATTAAAACCTGAAAGTCAAATGATGACTTATGGCTACAAGCCATCTCTCTCTGAAGGGGCAATAAAATGTCCTATTTTCCAAACTTCCACTTTTGTGTTTGCTACTGCCGAAGAAGGTAAAGCTTTTTTCGAATTAGCCTATGGCCATAGAGACCAACAAGATGGGGAAGAAATGGGCCTTATCTATAGCCGAATCAATAATCCGGATTTAGAAATTTTAGAAAATCGTTTAGCCCTTTGGGATGCTGCAGCAGCATGTGCCGTATTCGAAAGTGGAATGGCAGCGATCACAACTGTATTATTAGAATTTTTAAAGCCTGGTGATTATGTGCTTATCAGTAGTCCATTGTACGGTGGCACTGATCATTTTATTAGAAAAGTGCTACCTAAATTTGGTATAAACGCCATTACATTTGCTGTTGGTCAGACTAAAGAATCCATTTTAGCGCAAATAGATGCCTTGGGTGTTTCCGATAAAATTGCCTTAGTGTATGCAGAAACACCTGCCAATCCAACTAATGATTTAATTGATATTGCCATGTGTAAGGATTTAGCTGAGCATTATAGTTCGCCCAATAAATCCGTTTACGTTGCCATCGACAATACTTATATGGGCCCCTTGTGGCAACATCCTTTAGCACATGGTGCCGATTTGGTCTTGTATTCTGCAACAAAATACATTGGTGGTCATAGCGATGTTATAGCGGGTGCTTGTTTGGGCAATGAAGCACTTATGGCTAGAGTAAGGGCAATGCGTACTTTTTTGGGTAATATGGCTAGTCCCAACACGGCTTGGTTATTATTACGTAGTCTTGAAACGCTAAAGCTCAGAATGGATGCACAAGCCCTTAATGCGGAGCATGTGGCAGCCTTTTTAAATACACATCCCAAAGTTGAAAAGGTTTATTATTTGGGCAATATCACTGCGAAAAACACTAGGGTATATGCTATCAAGCAAAAACAATGCATATCTAATGGAGCTATGATTTCTTTTGATATCAAAGGGGGCGAAAATGAAGCGTTTAGATTTTTAAATGCGCTACAGCTTATAAAATTAGCAGTTAGCTTAGGAAGTACAGAGAGCTTAGCCGAACATCCAGCAACGATGACCCATGTAGACGTGGAACCTGCCTTGAAACAACAATTAAGTATTAGCGAGAAGATGGTTCGACTATCCGTTGGCGTTGAGCATTACACCGATATCATTACTGATATAGCGCAAGCACTTGAAAATATTTAAGCATTAAGCCATAGTATTAAAAAAGGCAAGGTAAAAACTTTGCCTTCTTTTATTTATTTGATGGCTTGCATACCGCCATCAACATGCAAAACTTGCGCGGTAATCCACGACGATTTTTCACTGAGTAAGAAACAGGCCATATTTGAAATGTCTTCTACGGTTCCAATTCTTTTTAGCGGGTGGCGCTGATCGTTTGCTAATTTTTTTTCTGGGGTATTCAGCAATGGTTCGGCAAGGGGTGTATCCGTCAACGATGGTGCAATCGTATTCACTCGAATACTAGGTGCCCATTCTGCAGCCAAGGATTTGCTTAAGCCTTCAATGGCTCCTTTGACTATGCCAACTTGCGTATGAAAAGGTAAGCCTAACTGCACAGCTACAGAGGAAAATAATACCACACTAGCATGGTTTGATTTTTTAAGTTTAGGGAAAATATGTTGTAATAATTCAACTAACTTAATTAGCTGATTTTGAATATCTAAGGATAAGGTACTCGTATTAACTCTTGAGATAGGTGTAAGTTGAATACTGCCCACACAGTATACGAAACCATCAAGCGTTTCAGGTAATTCATTAGGAAGCTTACTTAAAGTATCACTTGAATCAAAATGAAAGGATTGTATACGCTGATCTGTAATCGGATGATTACGATAAGAGCCCCAAACTTGGTGTCCTGATGTTAATAAATCCTGAGCTATTTGTGCGCCTATTCCGGAGGAAGCGCCAATGATTAAATAATTTGCCATATCTATAAAACAACTTAAAACAGCAAATGTTGATAAATGCTTACAAATAAAAAAGCCTCCCAAAAGGGAGACTTTGTATTATGAAAACAAAAGGAATTAGTCTTCGTTTTTGTTTTTACCTTTTGATTTTGCTACTACTTCTTCTTCGATATTACGAGGAGCTGGAGCGTAGTGACTAAACTCCATAGTAGAAGATGCACGACCAGAAGAAAGAGAACGTAACTGAGTTACATAACCGAACATTTCGCTTAATGGAACTTTAGCACGGATAACTTGAGCACCTGCACGAGTGTCCATACCTTCTAGCATAGCACGACGACGGTTTAAGTCACCAGTTACATCACCCATGTATTGATCTGGAGTTGTAACCTCTACTTTCATGATTGGTTCTAAAAGAACTGTTTTTGCTTTTCTACCTGCCTCACGGAAACCAGAACGAGCACACAATTCAAATGACATAGAATCCGAGTCAACTTGGTGGAAAGAACCATCAAAGATACGAACACGCATACTTTCGATTGGGTATCCAGCTAAAGGACCGTTAGTCATTGATGTTTCAAAACCTTTTTGGATTGCAGGGATAAACTCACGAGGGATAGAACCTCCGAAGATATCGTTAATGAATTGGAATTGACCTTTACCTTGAGCTAAGAATTCTTCTTCAGCAGGGCCAATTTCAAACATAATGTCGGCAAATTTACCACGACCACCAGATTGTTTTTTGAATACTTCACGGTGTTCGATTTTCAATGTAAATGCTTCTTTGTATGCTACTTGAGGATTACCTTGGTTGATTTCCACTTTAAATTCGCGACGCATACGGTCAACGATAATTTCTAAGTGCAACTCACCCATGCCACTTAAGATGGTTTGGCCAGTTTCTTCATCTGTTTTAACTCTTAAAGTAGGATCTTCTTCAACTAATTTAGCGATTGCCATACCCATTTTATCAACGTCTGCTTGAGTTTTAGGCTCAACTGCGATAGAGATAACCGGTTCTGGAATGAACATGTTTTCTAAAACAATTGGATGTTTTTCATCGCAAAGGGTATCACCCGTTTTGATATCTTTAAATCCAACTGCTGCTCCAATATCACCAGCTTCGATAAAATCGATTGGGTTTTGTTTATTAGCGTGCATCTGCATGATACGACTGATACGCTCATTTTTACCAGTACGTACGTTTAATACATACGAACCAGAATCTAAGTGACCAGAATAAGCACGGAAGAAGGCTAAACGACCTACGAAAGGATCGGTCATAATTTTAAATGCTAAGGCAGCAAATGGTTCTTTTGCACTTGGTTTACGGAAGATTTCTTCTCCGTTATCCGGATTAACACCTTTTGTATCTTCAACATCTACAGGGCTAGGTAGATAGCGAATAACGCAATCTAACATTTTTTGAACGCCTTTATTTTTGTATGAAGAACCGCAAAGCATAGGGATAATGCTTAAATCGATGGTTGCTTTACGAACTGCTTCGTGGATTTCATCAACAGAGATACTATTAGGATCTTCGAAGAATTTCTCCATTAATTGGTCATCATATTCAGCTACAGCTTCTACTAAACCAGCTCTCCATAATTGTGCTTCTTCCACCATATCAGCAGGAATTTCACCTTCTACATAAGTCATACCTTGCGTAGAATCATCCCAAACGATAGATTTCATTGTTATTAAGTCTACCACACCTTTGAAATTATCTTCAGCACCGATAGGTAATTGTAAAGGCACTGCTTTAGCACCTAACATATCTTTTACTTGTTGCACAACCATTAAGAAGTCTGCACCAATACGATCCATTTTATTTACGAAACCGATACGAGGTACACGGTAACGATTAGCTTGACGCCATACGGTTTCAGATTGCGGTTCAACACCATCTACCGCAGAGAATAAAGCTACAAGACCATCTAATACACGCATAGAACGCTCTACCTCTACGGTAAAGTCCACGTGACCTGGAGTATCGATGATATTGAATTTATATTTTTGAGAATTAGGTAAAGGTTTACCTTGCTCTGTAGGGAAATTCCAAAAACAAGTGGTAGCAGCAGAAGTAATAGTGATACCTCTCTCTTGTTCTTGAGCCATCCAGTCCATGGTAGCAGCACCTTCGTGCACTTCACCAATTTTGTGGTTTACTCCCGTGTAGTAAAGAATACGTTCTGTAGTAGTGGTTTTACCAGCATCAATGTGTGCTGCAATACCAAAGTTGCGCTGTAAGCGTAAATCAGCCATTGTTTTAGTTATTAAATTAAGTGTAAAATTTAAGTAAAATAGGGTGCAAAGGTAATAATTTTTAATTAAAAAGTGTTATCCAATTAAAAATTCTATATTATTAAAAGGATAATTAGAAAAATACACTTACATAGCCTATTTCTAATACTTCTTTGTTTTTGTATAATTGAAACTTATAAACACCTTTACGAGGGAAATTGCGCTTGTCTATGGAATAGCTTTTTTCTTTAATTCCATCTACTTGAAACAGAAAATGCTCATATTGATCTAAAAATTTGATCGTATAATTATGAATATCGCCATCGTTAAGGGTAACCAAAATATTACCATTTGCAGGTAAAGTGTTGATGTATAATGATTTAAAATAAGAGTAGGCATCTATGTTATCTATATTCGTATCATTAGCAACCAATAACGTATTCTTTTTTTTACCTGTAAATAGGGAATCCTGTTCGGGTATGATAGGTAAGTTCTTTTTATTAAAGTAAAACTGATTACTATCCATATATATTTTAGCCACTTGACTATTCCAAAGTAATCCTGAATTGAACTCTAATTGAACTCGATACCAATTACTACCGCAAACGGGGTGGGTGTCAGTAAATAATTGTTCGCCTTTTTTGATAGTGTTCGGCTCTCCAATTCTATTATAATTTTCTCCACTATCCAATGAACGTTCTATAGAAATAGCGTGTACTCCTTCATATTGGCAAAACCATTTCAATTCTACTGTATTTTTATTTTGTGTTATGGCAACATTTGGAAGCTGACCGCGTTGCTGCGCATAGGCAGTTAAAACAATAAATTGTAGAGTAAGTATTATAAAAAGTAAACGATACATGAATAGGGTATAGAAAAAATTTCATCAAAGTTAATGGAAATAATACTCTTTTAATAGTAAAATTCCGTTAATACTTTTATCTTAGTCGAATTAAAATATGTAATATCCATGAATTTATTTATCAAAAAGCCGATTGAATCTTTTGAGTCGGATATGAAAAAAAGTGAATTAAAGAGAGTATTAGGAAAATGGAGCCTAACGGCTATTGGTATTGGTGCTATTATTGGTGGCGGTATATTTGTGTTAACGGGAACCGGTGCCTATTATCATGCTGGACCAGCTTTGGCTTTATCTTTTGTTTTTGCTGGTATTGCTTGTGTCTTTGCAGCGTTATGTTATTCTGAATTTGCAAGTATGATACCCGTTGAAGGTTCAGCGTATGCCTACGCATATGGTACTATTGGGGAATTATTTGCTTGGATTATTGGCTGGGGTTTGATTTTAGAATATGCCATGGGTTCTATGACAGTGGCCGTAAGTTGGTCGGGTTATTTTAATAAACTACTACACTTATTTAATTTAGAATTGCCCTTATATCTGACACAAGATCCGGCAAGTTACACGGGCGATGGGTTCTCTATGAATTTGCCAGCTACTTTAATTGTTTTATTAGTGACTGCTTTATTAGTTAAGGGTACCAAAGAAGCAGCTAAAGCAAATAATATTATTGTGATCATGAAAGTAACCGCAGTTCTTTTTGTAATAATTGCTGGTGCTTTTTGTATTCATGTGGCTAATTGGCATCCTTTTATTCCGGAAGCAACTACTATTATCAGAGAAGGAAAAGCAGTAGAAGCTTACGGTTGGGGTGGTGTTTTTTCAGGTGCAGCAGCTATCTTTTTCGCATATGTTGGATTTGATGCAGTAAGTACGCAAGCCGGTGAAGCTATCAATCCTAAAAAAGATGTTCCTTTTGCTATTGTAGCCTCTTTGTTAGTGTGCACCGTTCTTTATATTTTAGTTTCTCTTGTTTTGACAGGTATGATTAACTATACTGATTTTAATCCAAACGGAAGTTATCCTGATGCTATAAAGGCGCCGGTTGCCTATGCTTTCCAAATTGCAGGAATGGATTGGGCTTCTTATTTGATTACTATTGCTGCTACAGTAGGTTTAATCTCTGTATTGATGGTTATGATGTTAGGTCAGTCTAGAATTTTTTTAGGTATGAGTAAAGATGGATTGATACCAAAATTCTTTTCTGATTTGCATAGCACGAATAAAACACCTTATAAAAATACTATTTTCATTGGCGTAGTAGTTGCCCTAGTTGCAGGTTTTACTCCTATAAGTACCTTAGCCGACATGACTAGTTTTGGTACCTTATTTGCCTTCACCATGGTTTGTATTGCTGTTTGGTTATTGCGTGTAAGAGAACCAAATTTGCAACGCAATTTTAAAGTACCGGCATTGCCAGTAATCGCTATTTTAGGTATTTTAATAAATACGGTTTTAATGTACAAACTAAGCGATGATGCAAAAACACTTTCTGCTGCTTGGTTAGCTATAGGCTTTATAGTTTATTTCTTATACAGTCGCCATCACAGTAAATTGAATAATCCAAAGAATTAAAATTGTTTAAAAACTATATAAATTGAATAAGAAATGCCTACTTTTGCGTAGCATTTTTAAACCATAAAATTTAAATAATATGACATACGACGTAATCGTTATTGGAAGTGGACCAGGTGGCTATGTAGCAGCAATTAGAGCAGCACAATTAGGCTATAAAACTGCAGTTGTGGAAAAAGAAAGTTTGGGTGGTGTTTGTCTAAATTGGGGGTGTATTCCTACCAAGGCATTACTAAAATCTGCTCAAGTAATGGAATATTTACAACATGCTCAAGAATATGGTATTAACGTAAATGGTTTTTCTCATGATTTCCCAGCGGTAGTAAAAAGAAGTAGAGGAGTAGCCGATAAAATGAGTAAAGGTATTCAGTTTTTAATGAAGAAAAACAAGATTGATACTATCATGGGTTTTGGCAAATTAAATGCTAAAAAACAAGTTGAAGTAATGGGTGCTGATGGAAAAACAACTACTTATGATGCTAAACATGTTATTTTAGCTACTGGTGGTAGAGCACGTCAATTACCAACTTTACCAATTGATGGTAAAAAAGTTATTGGATACAGAGAAGCTATGGTTTTACCTACACAACCAAAATCTATGATTATCGTAGGTAGCGGTGCTATTGGTGTAGAGTTTGCTTATTTCTATAATAATATGGGAACTAAAGTAACCATTGTTGAATTTATGCCTCGTATTGTTCCTGTTGAAGACGAGGATATATCAAAAGAGTTAGAAAAGTCTTACAAGAAAAAAGGTATCGATATCATGACCAATGCATCTGTTGAAAAAGTAGATACATCAGGAAATGGTGTAAAAGCATCAGTAAAAACAGCTACTGGAGATATCGTTTTAGAAGCAGATGTTTTATTGAGTGCTGTTGGTGTTGTGGCTAATATTGAAAATATTGGTTTAGAAACCTTAAATATCACGCAAGACAAAGGAAAAGTAATAGTAGATAAATTTGGTAAAACAAATGTAGATGGCGTTTATGCTATCGGTGATTTAACGCCAGGTCAAGCTTTAGCTCATGTTGCATCTAAAGAAGCGATTATTTGTGTAGAGAACTTTGCGCATAAAGAAGGAAAATATAAACATCAACCAGAGCCAATTGATTATGGCAATGTACCAGGTTGTACGTATTGCTCTCCAGAAATTGCATCGGTAGGTATGACAGAAAAGCAAGCTAAAGACGCTGGATATGAATTGAAAGTGGGTAAATTCCCATTCTCTGCTAGTGGTAAAGCAAGTGCTGCTGGTGCAACCGAAGGATTTGTAAAGGTTATTTTTGATGCAAAATATGGTGAGTGGTTAGGTACGCATATGATTGGTGCTAATGTAACTGAGATAATTGCACAAACGGTGACGGCTAGAAAATTAGAAACAACTTGGCACGAAGTTTTAGATAGTATCCATCCTCACCCAACTATGAGTGAGAGCGTTAAAGATGCTATTGAAGTTGCTTTAGGTGAAGCTATTCATTTATAATTGTTGAAGTTTTTATGTTTATAAAGAGTGTTGTTATCAACACTCTTTTTTATTTACATTTTTGGTTTGTATTTTATATTTATTAGTTGTAATTTTAGTAACTCCTAAAAACCAATAAATGCAAGAAACTACTAAAAGAGCATTTGTAAAATTTGCTCCTAATACAGATGGCTTTTGGCCGGAACTAAAAAAAGAAGTAGACATTTATTTTAAAGATAATAAAATATCTCCTTTTGCTAATATGCAAATGTATATTAAGTCTGCTATCATGATAGGACTTTATTTTATTCCATTCTTCATAATTCTTTCAGGAAAATTTACGCAGCAGCCTATTATATTCTATTCTTTGTGGGTATTGATTGGTTTAGGAATGACCGGTATAGGTGTGGCTATTATGCATGATGCAAATCATGGCGCCTATTCCTCTAATAAAAGAGTTAATAAGTTAATGGGTGGGTTTTTAGACTTAGTAGGTGGTTATTCACTTAATTGGAGAATACAACACAATGTATTACATCATACTTATACTAATATCGAAGGATTAGATGATGATATCAATGTTGGTGCTGCATTGCGTTTAAGTCCGCATGCCCCTTTTAAATCAATGCATCGTTTTCAAATTATTTATGCATGGTTCTTTTATTCATTAATGTCTCTTTTCTGGATTGTTATTAAAGATTATCGTTTATTGTTTAGATACAAAAAACAAGATTTATTGAAAAAAGAACGAATTTCTTTTTGGAGAGCATTTTGGGAAATCACCTTTTTTAAAGCGTTCTACTTTTTCAATATTCTTATAGTTCCTATTTTTATTTTTAATATTCCCGCGTCAATGATTTTTATTGGGTTCTTAATTATGCATTTAGTATGTGGTTTATTGTTAGCGTTGATTTTTCAACCTGCACATGTATTGGGTCATATGGAGTTTCCTTTGCCGGATGCCGATTTAAAAATGGATCATAATTTTGCTGTTCATCAGTTGTACAATACTTGCAATTTTGCTCCTAATAATAAGTTTATTACTTGGTATGTTGGCGGTCTTAATTTTCAAGTAGAGCATCATCTTTTTCCATTTGTATGCCATGTTCACTACCCAAAACTTTCTCCAATTGTTAAGCGAGTAGCAGAAAAATACGCTATACCATATCAACAATTACCAAGTTTAGGTAGCGCTATTGCTGGTCATGCTAACATGCTTTACCAGTTAGGTAAAGGATATGCCAAGTAAATAGTGTTAAAATAAATTTTAAAACATTAAATATTTATCGTTTTGTCAAAGTTTAAAATATCTTTGATACAAATATTTGTTACATGAGACTTCTTTTGTGTTTTCTTTTACTTTTAAATAGTGCGTTACTTTTTGCGAATAACAAAAAAGACACCCTAGTAAAAGAAAATCCGTTGTTGAAAATTTATAATTCTACTAATTTAAAAAAACCAATACCCTTCAACAGACAGCTTTTTCATGATCGCATAGATAAAGAGCAAGATAGAGTGGATTTATTAGATGGAGAAGATGATGAAAAGGTCTCCTTGGCTAACGAAAAAATGGGTGATTCTTTAACCATTTGCATTTTACAACAAGTAGATCAGATGCAAACGATGATAGAAAATTTACCGTTTGAACAGCTAACACCACAGGAGGAAAATCAAATACGCATCAAATATCTTACCGTTTTATGGAATTCTATGCGTCGGATCAATAATTATACCGATGCCACCGTTACAAAAATATATCAAGATGTAGCATTAACCAAAAGGGCCCTAATTGCTCGTTATGAAAGTAAAATTCCAGAGTTTGTAAAAGCCAACACCAATTTCAATTTATTTGCTCAAATAGATTTATTAGATGGGTTTAATGAAGAAAAACGAAATCTAGTAAAGATATTAGCAGATCAAGATCCTATGCGCATGTATAGGCATATAGGCGAGTTAAATGATGATGTAATCACCAATCAGATTATTGAAAAAGTAGTTGTAGTAGCTCCTAATGAAATTTTTAATTACTATAGTTCTTCTAATGCAGTATTGAAAAGCAAAATTTTAAAATCGCCTAATATTCAAGTTAGAACTATAGTTAGAATAATCAATGAATCAAAAACTCCTTTAAAGGCAATGCCTTTTTTAAATGATATAGCTACAAACAAAATTACTATTGAAAAAGTAGATGAGATAACAGCTAATCCAGATTTGTACTTTAAGAATTTAGTGCAAATAAAAATTAATCAACAACAAGATACAACAGATACTTATACTACAGAACTTAGCTATAGAGCTTTAGCCTATGTGCGTACAATGAATGAGTTGCATGAAGCTAAAGATGCAGAACGATTTAAGTGTATTGAAATCATGTCGCCACAAGATTTATATTTTATTATGTTGTATGGCCAAGATGAAATTTATACCAGCAGCTTTATCGGTTCATTTAAACGCATGATTGCCAGAATGGATACTACCGTAAGTGGCGATTCCTTATTAACTTCTTTACACTATCAATATTTTAGAACCTTTATAAGAATGTGTGCGGGTTACAATACGCTCAATGAGTTTTTGGCAACCATGCAAGAGTCTAAACGTATAACCTTGCTTACCAATTTTGTTTCTAACTTAGAAACTGGCAAGGCTGATGACTTAGAGGGTGCTGTTAATGTGGCTGATGCCTTTGGTAGTATTAGCGATTCTACCTTATCAAAATTTCTCCGTTATCAAGTTAAAGAGAACTATGAAAGATGCTATACGATCAGAAATAAAAAAGGGTTATACATCTATGCTATACTTGCTGCACTATTTGATGGTTTAAATAATCCAAAAGCCAATATTGGAAAATTATTAGGATTGCCACCTGTATATTTTATGCCTTATGCAGATATGGTTAATGATTCAGGTAAAGTAGTTGAGCACTTTTTCTTTTATGGTGATGAAGATGGGAAGGCTTCATACGCATCTTTTTTAACCAATTTTAAAGATGCTTCTAAATGGCAAATACAAACCAATAAATATTGGGTACAAATCAATTCTAAAGTTGGTAAAGCGATAGAAATTTATGCCAATTTACCGCTCAGTGAGCCTGAAGATGAAACCGCTCAAAAAGCTCTTGTTGCATACTTGAAAGAAAAATCTATTGCTGTAACAATGCTTGTGCATAGAGGGCATAGTTATCACTTACCTACAACCATTGAGCAATTAAATAATAAGACTAAAATAGTTATGTTGGGTTCTTGTGGAGGTTACCATAATTTAGCTACTGTTTTAAAAATGTCACCAGATGCACATCTAATTTCAACTAAACAAACTGGTTCTAAGGATGTTAATGAACCAATTTTAAAAGAAATTAATGATCGATTATTAGCAGGTGGTGATGTAAGTTGGGTAACTATATGGAATGAACTCAAAAACCAATTTGAAACGAGAAGTACAGCAGAGCAAGATAAATTTAACGACTATGTGCCACCACACCGTAACTTAGGATCGCTCTTTATAAAAGGCTATAAATCTATAGTAGCAAGAAGGTCAATTAAGAAATAGAAAAAAATAGCCCCGAAAAATCGGGGCTATTTTTAATTACCATGCTCGGAAAGGAACTTAATCCTCATGAGCTGAATATGTTCCTCACTCATACCGCTATCTTTAAACTCTTCAAATACGGCATCTAAATTATCATCTTTAAAATTGCTGAAATAGTCATAGATATCATCTTGGTCGTTCTCATCTATTTCCTGATCTATTATATAATCTAAGTTTAGTTTTGTACCACTAGCTACAATTGTTTCAATTTCATTAAGGATTTCATTAATGGATAAACCTTTGTTTTTTGCAATGGTATCTAGAGGTATTTTTTTATCAATGTTTTGAATGATAAAGACTTTCATTCCACTTTTATTCACCACACTCTTCATGATAAAATCATCAGGCTTTTCTATTTGATGATCGGCAACATATTGAGCAATTAGTGTTATGAATTTTCTACCAAATTTAAGTGCTTTAGCTTTACTTACACCTTGTATACGTTCTAGCTCTTCCATTGTAGTGGGGTAGTTGAGCGCCATATCTTCAAGGGAATTTTCTAAGAAAACTACAAAAGGAGGCAAGTTTTTTTCTTTAGCTACTTCCTTTCTTGTTTCTTTAAGCATAGCAAATAATTGCTCGTCAAATACACCATTTGCATTTCCAGTTTCTATTTCTTCTTCATTTCCATCCTCGTTAAATACGTGGTTGAGTACTACTTTAATGGAATATGGTTTCTTAAGGAATTTTTCGCCTTTAGGATTTATTTTTATGATACCATATTCTTCAATGTCTTTTCTAATCATGCCTTCAAGCATCATCTGACGAATTAGAGATTGCCAAAAATTATCATCCATTTCCATGATTAAACCACTTCCATAACATGCTAGTTTGTTGTGACGGAAAGTAGCAATTTGTGGATTTTTCTTCCCTAAAATCACATCTACAATATAGTTAATGCTAAAGCGCTCATCTAATTGTTGAATGGTATCTAATACTATTTTTACACTGTCTTTTACTTCAATTTTTTCCTTTGGATGTAAACAATTGTCACATTGTCCACAGTTTTCTTGTGTGTACTCTTCTCCAAAATAGTGTAATAATAGTTTTCTTCTACATACACCAGATTCTACATAAGAAACGGTTTCTGTAATTAATTGAGCACCCATTTCCCGTTCGCTCAACGGCTTATCCCGCATGAGATGTTCCATTTTCTGAACATCGGTATGAGCATAATATAATATACACTTACCTTCCAATCCATCTCTTCCGGCTCTTCCTGTTTCTTGGTAATAATTTTCAATTGATTTTGGGATATTGTAATGTATTACAAATCGTACATCTGGTTTATCGATACCCATGCCAAATGCAATTGTAGCTACAATAACATCTACTTCCTCCATCAAAAACATATCTTGCCTTTTAGCTCTATCAGCAGATTCAAACCCAGCATGATAAGCTACTGCTTTAATGCCATTGGCTTTTAGTGTATCAGCTAATTCTTCTGTAGTTTTTCTATTTAAGGTGTAAATAATACCACTTTTGTTTTTCATGGTATTAATAAACTTAACTAAGTTGCGTAAGGTCTGTTCTTTTTTACCCTTAGGTTGAATTTCGTAGTATAGGTTCGTTCTATTAAAAGATGATATAAATATGTTAGGATTGTTTAAGGTGAGATTTTTAACGATATCATCCTGAACTTTTGGAGTGGCTGTAGCGGTTAAAGCAATAATGGGGATATTTGGATTGATTTCATCAATAATACCTCTTAATTTTCTATATTCTGGTCTAAAATCATGGCCCCATTCAGATATGCAATGTGCCTCATCCACGGCAAAGAAAGAAATCTGAATATCTTTAAAAAAGTCGATATTATCTTTCTTGGTTAGTGTTTCTGGCGCAACGTATAACATTTTTGTTATACCGGAGACTAAATCTGCTTTTACTTGTTTCTGTTGTGCTCGGGTAAGTGATGAATTTAAAAAATGGGCAACCTGATCTACATTATTATAACTTCTTATTAAATCTACTTGGTTTTTCATTAAGGCTATTAATGGGGACACAATAATAGCAACACCTTCACTCATTAAAGCGGGAAGTTGATAGCAAAGAGATTTGCCACCACCCGTGGGCATGATTACAAAAGTGTCTTTTTTATTGAGTATGCTTTCAATGATAGCTTCTTGATCACCTTTAAAAGTATCGAAACCAAAATAGTTATAGAGTTCTTTTGCAAGAATGGAATTATTTTTAGCAGTTTTCTTTTTGCTTACTGGCATATACTTAGTTTATCACTAATCAATAGATAGATGCATATTCTATTAGTAATTTAACTAATATAAATGAGTCTAACAAATTAATTAATAATAAAGATACTATGTATATTAGGCATAGCCTATATGAACATGATATTTTAACTTATATTTATAGCCTATAGATGATTTATAGAATGGGTAGTAGGATGGTCAATAAAATGAACTAGTTTATCAAAATCACTAGGATTATTTAAAAAATCAAATTCAGACATATTAATGTATAAAACCTTTACGTTGATAGTCTTTAAATACTCTGCATAGACTTTATTGACTTTAGATAAATAGGTATCTTCAATATCCATTTCAAAAGATCTACCTCTATTTTGAATGTTTTCTTGTAATTTAGGTATTGGAGCATCTAAAAAGATGAGTAAATCAGGCTCTGGTAATTGTAACTGGATAATATCAAACAATCGTTGAAATAAATCATATTCTTCTTCTTTCAAATTTATTTTGGCAAATAATTTACTCTTAATAAATAAATAGTCGCTTACAATGCTATCTTGAAAGAGATCTTGATTATTAATCAAGTTTTTTAGTTGCTTATAACGATCGGCTAAAAAAGATAGTTCTAAAGGGAAAGCAAAGCGTTCTGGATTATTATAGAATTTAGGTAAGAAATTATTGTCAACAAATTCTTCCAAAATTAATCTTGAATTATAATGCTGCGCTATCATTCGCGATAGGGTTGTTTTCCCTGCGCCAATATTTCCTTCTACTGCAATAAATCTATAGCTCATATCGATTGCAAATATATAACCTGATCTTGAAAAATGCTACTAATCCTCTAATAGATTTACTGTTAAAGGATCTGTACAGGTCAGTAATAAGGAAGCTATTGTTTTATTTAAAACGGGGTGCAAAAAATCAGGTGCTATTTCATTTAGTGGTATCAGCGTAAAACGTCGTTCTGCTAGAGCAGGGTGGGGAATTGTGAGATTGTCATCCTGAATTTGTTCATTGTCGTAAAACAAAATATCAATATCAATTATTCTTGCCCCCCATTTTACGGATCGGATTCTACCCATTTGTTGTTCTATCTTTAGCAACGATTGTAATAAATTAGATGCCGAAAGTGGAGTCTCCACTAACAATACTTGATTTAAAAAGGGATCTTGATCTTCTATACCCCATGCATCGCTTTTATATATAGAAGATTGCACCTGAATGGGTCCAATTAATTGTTGAATGCGATCAGCAGCATTAGCAAGCAGCGCTTTGGATTGCCCCATATTGCTGCCCAAGAGTAAATAGGCTAAAGCCATAAATGAAGGCTTAAAATGTTAAATATAATAAGTAGTAGTCAAAAATATACAAAGCATTTTATTTATGTGTATTTTTGAAAAAAAATAATAAAATGAAGCAGTTTTTCAAAATGTTCTTTGCCTCTTTATTCGCAATGATTATTGCGGGTATACTCGTATTTGGTGTATTAATTGGATTTTTAATTTCAGCTGTGTCTGATGCTACTAGTGAAAAAGAAGTTGCTGTTAAAGAAAATTCTGTTTTGGTTATTGATTTATCGTCTGTAATTAGAGAACGTAGTCAGAAATCAAGTTTTTCCTTTATGTCTGATGATGAAGGATTTAATTTTGGTTTAAGTGAATTTAATCAAGCCATTTCATTTGCTCAAAACGATAAACAAATACTCGGCATTTTAATTAAAACCAATGGCGCAAGCTTGGGCTGGGCAACTGCTCAAAAAATGAGAGCTAGCTTAGTCAACTTTAAAAAGTCAAAAAAGTTTATTTATGCTTATGGTGATGGTATTTCGCAAGGCGATTATTATTTAGCTTCTGTTGCTGATTCTATCTTTATTAATCCTGTTGGATCTGTCGAGATTAAAGGATTGGCTTCTTCATTGATGTTCTTTAAAGGCACATTAGATAAACTTGGAGTAACACCAGAAATATTTTATGCAGGACAATTTAAAAGTGCTACGGAGCCTTTTAGAGCAACTAAAATGAGTGATCCTAATCGTTTGCAATTAGCAACCATTCAAAACCATTTATGGAATATCTATACTCAAGATGTAGCTTCTTCTAGAAATTTAACTCCAGCTACCATAAATTCTATTGCCGTAAATGCTCAAGCACAAAATGCTCAAGATGCCCTTAATTTGAAATTGGTAGATCGTTTATACTATTGGGATGAAGTAGAAACTTTGATTATGAAAAAAACGAAGGCTGCTGATTTGAAATCTATTCAATACTTAAATATGAATGATTATGTTAGTCAATTAGATTTTGATGTATCTGAAAGTTCAAATAAAATAGCTGTATTATATGCTGAAGGCGAAATTGTTGATGGCAAGCAAACTGATGAAAATAAAGTAGCGTCTACGACCATGGTTGAAGAGATTAGAAAAATTGCCAATAATGATAAAATAAAAGCGGTTGTTTTACGTGTCAATTCACCAGGAGGTTCTGCTTTGGCTTCAGAAATTATGTTGCGTGAGTTACAATTGCTTAAAAAGAAAAAACCATTAATTGTTTCAATGGGCGATGTAGCCGCTTCTGGTGGTTATTATATTGCTAGTTATGGTGATAGTGTTTTTGCTCAACCAAGCACTATTACAGGAAGTATAGGAGTTTTTAGCATGATGTTTAATATTGAAAAATTATTGACAGATAAATTAGGAGTTACTTTAGATGCTGAAAAAAATGCCCCAATGGCTGATTTCCCAAATGCTACCAGACAGTTTACTGATAAAGAACGCGCTATAATGCAACAAAGTGTAGATCAAATATATTCTATATTCAAAACGCGCGTTGCAACTGGAAGAAATATCCCAATGCAGCTTGTGGATTCTATAGCTCAGGGTAGAGTATGGACAGGAGTTGATGCATTACGTCTTCACTTAATAGATGCTTATGGCGATTTAGATAGAGCTTTGGCTTCTGCTGCTGCAATGGCACATGTAAAGGACTATAGAGTGGTGAATTATCCTGCCCCTGTTGATAAATTTGAACTATTTTTACAAAAATTCAAAGGTGCAAATGCTTCAGCTATTGCAAAATCGTATATGCAAGAGCAAATGAGCACTGAATTTATTTGGTTGAAGAAAATACAACAGTTAAAACAAATACAAGGTAAAGCTCAAATGCTAATGCCTTTTCAATTAACTATTCAATAAGTCCTCAGTGAGCGAATCTATTTCTTTATTTGATATTTTTAAAATAGGAGTTGGTCCTAGTAGTTCCCATACCTTAGGTCCTTGGAGAGCAGCTATGCAATTCCTGGAGCAAGTACAAAGTCAATATGCTATAAAAGATATTGTTCATGTAAGAGTGCTCTTATACGGATCATTAGCCAAAACAGGTAAGGGACATGGCACTGATGTAGCCGTGTTACTCGGTTTATGCAATGAAGATCCTGTAACTTTTGATGTTAATAAAATAGATAGTACCATTCAACAAATTGAGCAAAGCAAACAATTACTTATAGGCAAAAGTCACACCATTCCATTTGTAATTGAGGAAGACGTAGTCTTCTTGATGAATGAGAGTTTGCCTTTTCATCCCAATGCATTAACTTTTTTATGCACCTTTAACAATGGAGAGGAAATAGCTCAAACCTATTATTCTATTGGTGGTGGGTTTGTAGTTCAGGAGCAAGAAGAAGATAAAAAATCATCTGATCTTGAATTGCATTTTCCATTTGATACGGCAAAAGATTTATTACATTGGTGTATAAAAACAGGTTTGCCCATATCTGAAATAGTAGCTGAAAATGAAACAGCTTGGCGTACTGAAGCGCTTACTAAAGAGGGAGCGCTAAAAATATATCAAGTAATGCGTGATTGCATTTATAGAGGTTGTCATATTAGTGGTGAATTACCGGGTGGATTGCACGTAGAACGAAGAGCTGCAAAATTAAATACTACTTTAATAAAACATAGAGCGTATACTAATTATGAAGAATGGATAACTCAAATTGCTAAAGGTGGCAATTCATTTAAATATACCTTAGATTGGGTTAGTTGTTTTGCTTTAGCTGTAAATGAAGAAAATGCATCTTTTAGTAGGGTAGTTACAGCACCTACAAATGGGGCTGCAGGTGTTGTTCCAGCTGTGCTACATTATTTTATTAGCTTTTGTGATGGATTTAACGAACAAAAAATTATTCAATTTTTATTAACTGCTTCTGCTATTGGAGCTATCTTTAAAAAAGGAGCTACATTGTCTGCTGCCATGGGTGGTTGTCAAGCTGAAATAGGCGTGTCTTCTTCTATGGCTGCTGCGGCACTCACCGAAGTATTAGGGGGTAGTGTAAGACAATGTTTAATGGCTGCAGAAATAGCTATGGAACATCATCTTGGACTAACCTGCGATCCAGTGGCAGGTCTCGTACAAGTGCCTTGTATCGAACGTAATACGATGGGGGCTATTAAAGCGATAACTGCTTCTCAATTGGCATTACAAAGCAATCCAGATAATGCAAAAGTATCTTTAGATGCTGTTGTCAAAACCATGTGGGAAACAGCGCTAGATATGAATCATAAATATAAAGAAACAGCTGAAGGCGGTTTAGCAACTAATATTCCAATCAGCTTAAGTGAATGCTAAAATAAATTATACATGCTACCAAAATTATTAAACTCCTCATCAGATAATTTCTTCGTACTTGCAGGACCTTGCGTTATTGAAGGCGAAGAGATTGTGATGCAAATTGCAGAACGACTAGTAAAAATTTGTTCTACTTATAATATTCCTTTAGTTTTTAAAGGTTCCTATAAAAAAGCAAATAGAACTCGAATAGATAGTTTTACGGGTATTGGTAATGAAGCTGCTTTAGCTATTTTAGCTAAAGTTAGAGACACTTTTAATATCCCCGTTGTAACGGATATCCATACTGAAGAAGAAGCTGATTTGGCGGCTAAGTATGTTGATGTGTTACAAATTCCAGCTTTTCTATGCAGACAAACAGATTTATTGGTTGCAGCGGCTAAAACGGGAAAAACAGTCAATGTAAAAAAAGGACAGTTTTCTTCTCCAGCTTCAATGCAATTTGCTGTAGATAAAATAGTACAATCAGGAAATGATCAGGTAATGCTTACGGATAGGGGCACCATGTTTGGATATCAAGATTTGGTGGTAGATTATAGAAGTATTCCAATAATGCAATCGTTTAAAGTGCCTGTAATAATGGATTGCACCCATTCTTTACAACAGCCTAATCAAACGAGTGGTGTAACAGGTGGCAATCCTCAGATGATTTCAACCATAGCAAAAGCTGCTATAGCAGTAGGTGCTGACGGCTTATTTATTGAAACTCATCCAGATCCAGCTAATGCTAAATCAGATGGTGCTAATATGTTGCATTTAGATGAATTTGAACAATTGATGAAACAATTGGTTGCTATAAGAAAAGCTATTAGATAAAAAAAGGGATTCTTTTGAATCCCATTTTTTTATTTATAATTTTTTACAATTTCTTTGAGCTCATTCAATTTCATCAGTGCTTCTACGGGAGTTAACGTATTGATATCTAAAGCATCTAAAACTGCTTGTATAGCTCTTAAGTCGCTACTTAGTCCATCAAAAATATTTAATTGAAACTGCGGAGCTTTCGTAACTTGATTTACTTTTTCTTGTATGCTCGTAGCTTGGCCATGTTTTTCTTCTAATGATTTAAGAAGGGCATCGGCTCTATCGGTTAATGATTTGGGCATGCCTGCCATTTTAGCTACCTGTATACCAAAACTATGACGACTTCCACCTTTTGCTAATTTTCTTAAAAAAACTACTTTATTGCCAACTTCTTTATGGGTGATATGATAATTTTGAATGCGTTCAAATTGATTTTCTAATTCAATTAATTCATGATAATGAGTTGCAAATAAGGTTTTAGGTTTATGCTCTGATTGATGCAAAAACTCTACTATCGACCATGCGATAGATATTCCATCGTATGTACTTGTACCGCGACCAATTTCATCTAATAATAATAAACTTCTTGAAGAAATGGAATTGATGATACTAGCTGTTTCATTCATTTCCACCATAAAAGTACTTTCTCCACCACTTAGATTATCGGATGCACCAACACGGGTAAAGATTTTATCGGTTAGACTGATAATTGCTTTTGAAGCGGGCACAAAGGCGCCCATATGTGCCATTATGGTAATTAATGCCGTCTGACGTAAAAGAGCGGATTTACCACTCATATTGGGTCCGGTAAGGATGATGATTTGTTGTTGCTCTTTATCTAATAGGATATCATTACTTACATAATGTTCTCCAGGAGCCAAATGTTGTTCTATTACAGGATGTCTACCATCAGTGATGGAAATAGCGTCTTTTTCGGAAAGTATAGGTTTACAATATTGGTATTGAACAGCTTGCTGAGCAAAACAAGCTAAACAGTCTAATTGAGCTATAACCTGAGCATTAGTTTGTATAGCCTGTATAGATGGTTCTATAGAAGCAATGAGCTCATTGAATAGTTGGGCTTCAATGGCATTGATTTTATCTTCAGCACCTAAAATTTGTTCTTCGTATTTTTTCAGTTCAGGGGTGATATAACGCTCTGCACCTGTTAAGGTTTGTTTTCTAATCCAGCTAGCAGGTACTTTATCTTTATGTGCATGAGTAACTTCTAAATAGTAGCCATATACATTATTAAAACCAATCTTTAAGGAACTTATACCGGTATGAAGAATTTCCTCTTCTTGAATTTTTTGTAAAAAAGATTTGCCATCTTTTGAAATTGATCTTAATTGATCTAGTTCTTCACTAATACCAGCTTTTATATAATTTCCTTTTGATTGTAATGCAGGTGCATCTTCATCAATATGACTATTAATTCGATCTTGCACATTTTCCAATGGGTCGATCAAAGAAATTAATGGTTGTAATGCCTGCTCATTAGTTGTTTTTAATAATTCAGCAATTTGCGCTACCTGATGAAGTCCTCTGCTTAATGCAAATAACTCACGTGGATTAATTTTACGAATAGGAATCTTACCCAATAAGCGTTCAATATCTCCAATTTGTTTTAAAGCCAAACGTAATGCAGTGGCATTATCGATGGATTCTATAAAATAAGAAACAATATGCTGACGGGCTTCAATTTTCTTTTTGTCAGTTAATGGAAAAATCAACCATCTTTTAATCAAGCGAGCACCCATAGGTGTAAGGGTAGCATCAATACTCTTTAATAAACTGTGTGCTTGCTCATCACCATTATGTAATAATTCTAAATTTCTAATGGTAAATCGATCCATCCATAAAAAATCATTGTTAATGATTCTATTAATGGTACTAATATGTTGTAATCGATTATGCTCGGTATCTTTTAAATAATGCAAGGCAGCACCTGCAGCAATCGTTGCTGCTGGTAAATCATGCAAACCAAAACCCTTTAAAGATTGCGTTTGAAAATGCTGTAATAATAAATCTTGGGTATAGTTTTCTTGGAAGATCCAATCTTCTAATCCAAATGTATATACATGAGCATCTATTTGCTCTTTAAAATAGCGTACTTTAGATTTTGCCATTACCACTTCTGCCGCCTGAAAACTTTGTAATAGTTTATCAATATATGCCTCTGTACCTTGAGCAGCATAAAATTCGCCAGTGCTAATATCTAGAAATGCAGCACCACTTGTATCGCCATTTAAATAGATTGCCGAAAGAAAATTATTTTGTTTGTTGTCGAGTAATTTATCATTAGTTGCTACACCTGGTGTAACTAATTCTGTAACCCCTCTTTTTACTATACCTTTAGCTTGTTTTGGGTCTTCAAGTTGGTCGCAAATAGCAACACGATAACCAGCTTTGACTAATTTATGTAAATACGTATCTAAAGAGTGGTGAGGAAAGCCTGCAAGTTCTATGCTAGATGCTGACCCATTGGCTCTTTTTGTAAGTGTAATACCTAATACTTTTGAAGCTATAATAGCATCATCTGAAAAGGTCTCGTAAAAGTCGCCAACTCTAAAAAGTAATACAGCATCAGGATATTTTGTTTTAATCTCCCGATGTTGTTTCATTAAGGGTGTTTCTGCAATTTCTTTCTTTGTCAAAACAGATTTTTTTATTCTACTTCAATTAAATAATTTTCCAATATACTTTCCCAGTCATCCATTAGATGATCTTCTGCAACACTCTTCCATTCGCTTGTGGGGTATTTTGTTGATGCATCTTTTTGATTGCTCAATACAATCGGTAAAGTAAAATTGGGCAAACAATTACTAAAGCGATAACTAAATTTTCCATTTTCTAATTTAGTTTCTAGTTTAGGTATGTCAGTTGTACGAAGGTATTGATTAAAGAATGTTTTCACACTTGATTTGTCCATAATAGAACTAAGGGCTGATTCCCAATAAGATTCTAACTGATTTTCGGTAACGATTTGATGATAGAAGCTCTGATTCATCTTGCGTAAAGCTTGTTTGAACTGATCATCATTATTGATCATTTTTCTAATCATATGTACAATAGCTGCGCCTTTAGTATAAATATCGGCACCTTCTTTATGAACTCCTTTTTCTGCTTGCACATTTTGTTCATTCTGAATCATTTCCCAGGTGCCAAGTGCATAGGCATTGGCACTTTCTTTATCCAATAAACATTCAGCAAATAGTGCTTCTGCATAGGTTGTCCATCCTTCATGAATCCAATTATAAGCTACATCACTAGCGGTAATACTATTGCCAAACCACTCATGTGCACTTTCGTGAACAATGATAAAATCGAACTGTAAACCAAAACCAGTTTTACTTCTGTCTTTACCTAAATAACCCATTTGATACTGATTGCCATAGGCTACTGCGCTTTGATGTTCCATACCTAAAAATGGAGCTTCTACTAATTTGTAACCATCTTCATAAAAAGGGTAGGGTCCCATCCAAGATTCAAAACAATGTAGCATCGGTTTAACAACTGTAAATTGTTTTCTAGCTGCTTGTTCATTGTTTTTCAATACATAAAAACTTAAGGGTAAAATGCCTTTCTCTCCATGTAGGGTATCCGTCCATTTTACATAATCGCCAATATAAAAGGTAATATCATAATTGTTTATGGGATTACTTACTGTAAAATAATTTTTGAAGAAAACCTTAATGCTCTGCTCATTACTAATAGGATCCGTTACAGTTACGGTATCATTAAGTTCGTGCTCGATGCCATTTGAAACTACACTTAATTGATTGTTGCTTGGATTTATAGCCATACGGGCACCCCAATCAGGTTCATCACTTTGCAAGTCTTTACAAGGAAACCAGCAACTTGCTCCTTTGCCCTGACAAGCAACACTCACCCATGGTTTGTTGTTGATATCTTTTTTCCAAACGAATCCACCATCCCAAGGGGGATTTTTTGCTTCAGTAGGCTTGCCTTCATAATTAACAATCAGTTGTAGCGTATCTCCTTTTTTAAAGGATTGTTTTGCAAAATTGATCCAATATATATCTTGATCTCTTTTAAAGTCTAGCGCAATTGAATCTTTACTATTTCTCTTTTTACAGAATAGGGATGTGATTTTTAAGGGTTCTTGCAAATCTAACTGCAAACTATCACGAATTGCATTTACAAGATTAAAGATTAATATTGTTTTTCCTTCAATAAAATGGTTTTCTATGTCTATGTCAACTTGCACATCGTAATGCAATACATTCCACCAATTTCTTCCCATGCCGTTAGAACCCAATAAAGTATCTTTTTTGGTAAATGCAGCAGCTTGTGCAATATATAGAGAAAGGAATAGGATTAAAAGTTGTTTCATAGGTTTGTTATCGATATAAAAATAAAAAAACGCTTTCAAATGAAAGCGTTTTTATTAATAAATAATTATTTCAATTATTTAGCTTCTTCAATGTTTACAACTTCTACATCGAATATTAAAACTGAATTAGCTGGAATTGCAGGAGATGGGCTTTGAGCACCATAAGCAATGTGAGAAGGAATAAACAATCTAGCCTTGCCACCTTTTTTTAATAATGCAATACCTTCGTCCCAACCTTTGATAACTTGACCTTGACCAAGCGTGAAGGTAAATGGTTGAACATGATTAAAAGTAGAATCAACATTAGAGTCAAATTTCTTGCCATCTAAAGTAGTACCTGTATAATTTACCGTTACACTTTGTCCAGCTTTTGCATTTTCTCCAGCGCCTGGCATAGTGATTACATAATTTAAACCACTTGCAGATTTTTGAGCTGTGATATTATTTTTCTTCAAGTAATCTTCAATCAAAGTAGCATCAATAGTTTTTTGAGCAGTAGATTTTTTCTCGTTATCTGCTTTAGTTTGTGCTTCTGATTTAATAGACACCATTTGAACATAATATTCTAACATCATACCATCTTTCATCCAAGGAGCTAATTGAGCGCCTCTTTTCTTGATAGAATCAATAGCTACCGTAAAAATAGCGCTGTCACCAACAGACATGTAGGTAAAGCCCTCAACAACATCCCCACTGAATTGTGGTTTTTGTAATTGCAAAGGAACAGGATTGTTGTTATTCATTTTTCTTGAATCAAACAATACACTATCTCCAATTTTTGTGCTGATATGTACTTCTGCAAAATCACTAACGATAGCGTTTTTACCAGGCACATCTTTCACTAATTTATAAGAAACACCGCTAGGTAATTTAATAAAACCAGCAGCAGCTTTTGGCGCAGCTGTAGTTTTCTTTACAGGAGCTTTAGGAGCAGCAACAGATTTTTTTACTTGTGCTTGAGCGTTTATTACGAATAAACCACAAGCAAGAATCAATATTTTTTTCATGTAGATATTTTTTTACTTTATATTATTGAACTGGTGCTGCAGCGCTTGCTGCTTTAAAATCAACTAATTCAACCGTGAAAACTAAACAACTATTAGGTGCAATTTTATCACCAGCAGCTTGATTTCCA
>Ga0222712_10001383_pt1 | contig 29945 bp, 45 predicted proteins | sample C33_657DmetaG_FD_165043 | JGI IMG/M metagenome (GOLD analysis project Ga0222712, IMG submission 165043) | Estuarine water microbial communities from San Francisco Bay, California, United States - C33_657D | ecosystem: Environmental > Aquatic > Marine > Unclassified | place: USA: California...
TCCACTGTTCCGCGTTCCCCCTTATAGGGGGGGAACAGCGGAACAGTTTGGTCGCTCTTGCCGAGGTGTTCTGCGGAACGGTGCGGAACAGTGCGGAACGGCGGAACGGTTAAGTTATCCACAGGCTACTCACTCCGCTTCCCATGCATTGACGTCGCCGATCATGAATTGATTCTTGAATTTGTAGAGATGTTTCTGCCCTTGCTTCCTAAATTCTACGAAGCCGCCGGCGATGAGCTGCTCCAAAGCCTGCCCTAATTCTTGGTTGCCGATCTCGATTCCTTCTTGCCGCAGGCCCTTGCGGATGTCGTTCTGGCCCATCTCTGTTCCAATTTTTTCAAAGAAGTTCGATAGTTCCTGAAGCTTCTGCTCCTTCGTCGTTACGACAATTGTGCCGCCGCTAATGGTGACGGTGATTGTGCCGTCCTTGTTGCTCTTCAAGTTTGCGACGCCGAGGTCTTTGGCGTCTTGGCAGATGGCGCGGACGAATCCTGGCCGGTCTTTGGTTACTTTCAGATTCAGGCAACCGTCGAGGCCCCTGCCGAATGGCATCGCCACGTCGACTGCGATCGCGACGCCGTCAATGTCTGCTCTCTTTGCCTGTGCTCCGATGGCGTAATTGCCCCGGGTGTCTTTGCTCTTGGTCACATGATCAATCGTCAAGATGGCCGCGTTCTCCATCCGAAGGGGGCGAAGGATGAGCTGCGAGAAAGTCGTCGCGTCTTTGTTCTTCTCAAGGTCAAGGCCGAGCAAGTTCATCGCTGCGTTGACGCCGTCGATCACGATCAAGGATGGTTTGTGGATCTGGATCTCGCTTTGAATGACTTCAACGATGCCCCTGGTGATTCCTTCGTCCGGGTTTGCGTATCTGAAATGGCGCAGGCCTTCGGTTGCAACCCCCATCGTCTTGAGGCGTCCTTTGATTCCGCGAGCGCTATCTTCGAAGTCTAAATAAAAGACGCAGTTCTTCTTTGCTAATTCTTGACGCACCGCTTCAATGGCAATCCAAGTCTTCCCGCTTTCGCTTTCACCGAAGATGGCGTTTATCTTGTTTGCATAAAGAATGTGGTTTCCGTCTTCGCGTTTGAGAATGGATGGCCCCGGTTCATCTTCTAGAACCATGTCGGTGATGTCTTGTGGGATCCATGAGCTGGTTGCGATCTCTTCGTTCTCATCGTGAAGCTGCACGTGGCTTGGATTGTGCGATTCGATCTGTTGCCAATCGGTGCGCAGTTCGCTCTTTGCTCCGAAGCCTTGTGATCGCAAATGTGAAGCTGCTGCTTTGAAGTCGCCCTTATGTTCTATCTGTGTGTAGGCGGCAAATTTTGAGTAGCTGCTCTGCGCTTCAAATATTGTGCTAGTACTGAAAACGAAGAGTTTGCCGTTGCCGTTGAAGTTTGTCGTCGCCGATATGCCTTCGGATTTGCCGGGACGTCGCCAGGCTGTGGATTCGCCTTTGCTATAAACCTTCGTCCATCCGAGTGGTTCGAGAATGCTCTCCCATGTGACGGTGTCGTTATAAGCATCGCCGGGTGTTTCGATGCCATCCTTGCGTGGCTTTGTCTCTTCTTCGATCCATTCGGCCTTCGGTACTTCGTCATAAAGAGCAAAGTATTGATGAATAATCTGGCGCTCTGCGATCGTGAAGGTTGGAATTGTTTCAATGGATCCTGCCGAGATCTGCCAGGGGTTGCCGGAAGGATGGCACTTGCCACCAGATGGCGCTGTGATCACGAAGCCGCCTTCGCCACGTGTTTCTGCCAAACATCCGCCGTCTTCGCCGGCTGCCTGTGCAATCTTCGTGTTGCCTGCAACTTTGCCATCGCTGATCCGGTAGAGCCAGTGAATGCCGCCCGATGGCGTCGTCTCCATGTATCCGTTGACTAGCTTCGTCCAAAGGTGACCATGTTCGCTGCTCTCGAATATCTGGCGCAGTTCAATGTGAAGTTTCTTCGCTACGGCTCTTCCTTCAAGTTCCAACATTTCAAGGTTGCCTGATACGGATCCGCAAATGATGCCGACGCCGTCTTGCTTCTTTCCAAACCATCCCATCAATTCTTCGGGTGTAGGTAGGCGCTTCTGATAAGTCGTCCAGGCTGGCAATCCGGGGCGTTTGGATCCGTCTGCCGCTACTGGAACGGCGCAGATTCCGGCAGCTGCAAATCGCAGAGCTGTGGTCAGAATTTCATTGCTCATTCATTGGCCCCCTGGTTGATTCTCTTTGATTTGCTCCTGCCGGATCCTGATGATCTATGATCACGAATCCTTGCGTTTGCAAATGTTCGACGATTCCTTTTGCAATTCTTCCTGGCGTATCCGGTAATCCATACTCATAATAACGCCACAGCCATGCAGCGATCTCTGCTCCTGCTTCTTTCCTCATGTGCGTGTGATCGGAGTCGAACCGATCCGTTTCCCCTACGGCCCCAGGCCCACGCGCCTTCCCCGAGTGAAGCCCCACCCGAGAATGGTTACCTTATGCTGGCTTTGCTCCAAGTTGTGCAAGGAGCGCGACAACTTCTGGCGTTAATCCATCGGCTGTGACGACTTGCTTTGGTTCTGAAGCTGCTGGCGCGGCCGCTTGCTTCGCTCCGGCTGTGCCTACGAAGGCGTTTGCCTTTGCCAAGTCTGCCGGGTTGCTAGTTGCGTCGATCAGAATCCAGGGCGCTGATTTTCCTGGCTTTGCTGTTCCCTGTCCGATGCGTGCTAGAACCTTCTGGCCGACTTTATTCTTGAGCGCGTTCTTGAGTGCAACGTTGAAGAATAGAAGCCCTGCGTGCATTTCCCCGGTGTCGAGGTTTGTCACGTTGACTTCAATCGCATCTGTTTCGCCATGCACTGTGTTGATGCTTTGTTTGTATTCGATTGGTTCAATGATCAGCAATTGGTTTGCGAGATCCGCGACCTTTGGCTGGTCGCCGCCTGTTGCTAGTTCAGAGAAGTTCATTCTCTTTCCCCCTTTGTCTTGGTATTGCTTGTTTGTTGGTTTTCCAACTCTGATTCGATCATCTCTTTCTTGATGTCGTTTATTGTTTTCTCAACTGGGAAGTTGATCGTTACATCTTCCGCCTTTAAGAATTCGATGCGCTCTGGTGTCTCTAATGATCCGGTTTGAATCATCTTCAATGGCACATCACTTTGTTGTCGCCAGATGTCTCCATTGATATTCATCAGCCATCTCATGGGATTGTATCTCCGTTGCATGCCTTTGCTAAGTCTGTGCTGAAAGGCTGGAAGTATGGACAATAATTGCAAAGCCGATCGGGGCTTGCTGGTATCAATTGCCAAAGTTCCGGGCTGTTCTCAACGTCGACGGTTGCAAGCAATCCATAGACGGTGTCGAGTCTGGCGAGCGCTTGAATTGCGATCGCTTCGTCGTAATCGTGAAGCTCGACGTGCATGTCGTCAAGAGTTCCGGAAGTGGGAAGGTAAACAAGGGCGACTTGCTTCACTTCAATTCCTTCTTGCGCTTTGCCATATCCGTAAAGCTGGACTTGTGTGAGTTGCTGATCCGTCGCGCCTTGCTTGCGTCGCTTATCGAGCTGCGTCGCATTTGTGGTCTTCCAATCCATAACAATGCCGCGCCGCTTGTCGAATAAGTCCACTGTGCCGGTGAGATTGGCTCGAATGGTGACCTTCTGCTCGACTTCGTAATCTTCAAGTTTGCCGAAGATTTCCGCCAGGTGCGCATGGATCGCTGTGCCGACTTGCGCCGCCCAGTTTCCGCCGCCTGGGATCTCGTTTGCTTTATCCCAGTCGAGGAGTTTGTAAGCGATGCGCCTGGTGCATGCGTGTCCGATCTCAGATGGGCCGATGTAGACCTGCTTTGATCTCGGTGTCCATGTGCCTGCCTTCGTGATGATTGCTGCCAATTCATCCCCGAGGGCTTTGCCTGGTGCGTGCGGTGATACGAACATCTAGTCGTCGTCCTCTTCGTCGTCTTCGTAAGGCGTGAAGATTGGATCTTCAATGATGCCGGGGTTTGGGATAATCGTAGGCAGGCTCATTCTTGCTCCACGATCGTGAAACGCCTGGAAACTGAAATCGTTTCGAGGGCTTCGATAACTTGCTCGGGAAGGATTTCCCTGGCTCGCTTTGTGTCGAAGCGTTTGCTCTCGACTCGAGTCCAACGGATCACCGGGCGATTCTGGTACATCGCAAGTTCGGCATCTCCCATCGCTGCTTCAAGGTGCGAGCGTGCTATGTCTGCGATCTCGCCCCACTTCTTTGCTTCTGCCTGCGCTTCTTTGTATTGGCGCAACCATTGACCCACTCCGTCGTCAAAATCAACGACGCCATGTTCTATTTCGATTGTCATGCATTCCCCCTAATACCAGCCGTAGCCGGTCTTTGTTTTCTTCTCTTGCCAATGTGACCAAGCTGCGCAGGGGCCGCCGGATCCGTATCGTCTGCCGATGTAGGCCAGGGTTGCGATCGTTTGGCTCACTTTGGATTCCGGGTGTCGCATCCCTAGATTTTTGTATGTGCCGGCAAGGAGTTGCCCTACGCCCTTTGCAGAGCTTTCGGGGTTATTGACGGATTGCCACGCGCTCTCCTTGCCGATCAATTGCGCGAAGCATTTGTATTGCTGTGGCTCCAGCAATTCTCGAGCGAGCGCTTTCGGATTGATGTGTTGCATCGCTGTCCGAGGCTCGTAAACCACCGGGTTTGCCGGGGTCGGTGTAAAGATGCCGGCCGCTATCGTGCTTGTCACCGTTGTGATTCCAATGATGAAGATAAATCGGCGGACTGAGTATTTCTGATCTGGTTTGATTGGTCTTCTCGCTTTCTCGCCTTGTTTGCTTCAGCGAAGATCCGATATACCTGGGTCACTCTGATGCCTACTTTTCTGGCGATTTCGTCTGTCGAGATTCCTTGATCGCGTAGCTTGATGATGCGCTTCTGGCGCTCCTTCTTCTGATCGCGTTGCAAGTTCTGGCCCCTCTCGGACGGTGTCTTACCGCCCCAGATGCCATGTGGGATCTCTTCTTTGATGGCGTATGCCAAGCATTCCCTTCTTTCAATACAACCGGCGCATATTCTGCGAAGGTTTGGGAGGCGCTCTGCCTCTTCTACTTTCCCTTCCGGGAAGAAATAATCTAGATTTTCAATTTCGGCGCATGCAGCGTTCTCGAAGAGCTGCACGAGTGGGAGATGGTGCGTCGTTCTAATCATGGCGCTGAACCCACTGCTCTAAGTTTTCAACAACCCAGGCTTTTTCAATTCCTGCATTGCGTCTCTTAATTATGACGTATGCCGGCGGAGTTTGCTCTAGTCCTCTGGCCTTTGCATAATTGTTTGCTTCTGTCGTTGCTTCTTCCCAGAACGCCGGGAGTGAGATGTTCTTTCGATTTTTTAATTCCAGAATGTATGTCTTGCCTGCAACGATCGCGACGATGTCGCCTTCGTCTTTGCTACCGGCTTTGGTCAATCGTTCAGCGATCGCGCCAACGGAACGCAGCCATCTCATCACATCTGTTTCAAAGAGTGCGCCTTTGCGTCCGTTTGGATTTGCCATTTACTTTACGATTTCCAATCGTGGAGCTGGTGTTTCTGCCATCGCTCTTACTGTGATCAAGATTTGTTCTGCCAAATTCAGGGCTTCGTCGCGACTCATGTTTGCAATGAGTAAAACTGTCGGATCTAATTTGTCGCGGTGTTTGGAATATCTGTCGAAGCCTTCTTGTGTTTTTAGATTTTGCATCTTTCCATAAAGTGCCAAGTCTGCGATGTAGTCCGGGTGTACTTCATTTCCGGTTTCTTCTATTAAATCGACGACGGCATCTTGTTCTTCTAGATAAAGCGCCAGGCGACCTTCGTTGCTATGTACTGAAAATAAAGGCTCGCGATAATTCATTTGCGGATTGCCTTTGCAGTCTTCTGCTGTTTGCTTTCATATTGCATCGCTTCACGGATCTGTTCTTCGAGTGGGTCATTTTCCCATCGCAAGAATAATGCTGTGATGATCGCGGTCGCTGCGATCCATGCCCCGATGATGAGCTGTAGTTCCATCTGGTTCCCCCTGTTGTCTTGGGGCCTTGCGGCCTTGTCGTTGCCAATTGTGGGGGCTGGCTGTCGATTCTGTCATCCGCCACGCCGTAGCCGGGTGTTTCACGCTCAGTTTGCCGGGGCTGTGGATAAAACTCACAGGATTCAGGCGTGTTTTCGTCTGGTCATTTGTCTTTACGTATGCAAAGATTCTCTTATCGGTAAAGGAGAAACGCTCCGAACCGAGGGGGGTAAGAAATGAAAACTAAGCAAGTTGGAGATGTAAAAGTCACACTTTGCTTGACTGAAGAAGAAGGTCTTTGTATTGAAGATGGTGGCAAGTGGCTTTTGATGTGTGAAACACATGGCCAAATTGTTCAAGATACAAATAAGTCTCGCTTATGGGGTTGGGCATCAACACCTGATCAATGGTGCGGTGCATGTAAATCTGCAAAGGTGGTTGCATAATGTCTACTTTAACTTTGCAAGATGTAATCATCGAAGCTGCTACCGAGCTTGCGATCTCTGGTTTCTGTGATGTGCCTGTTGAGAATAACTGGGACGGTGTTGATCTGTTTGCATCTGGTTTTTTTGAATCAATTCCAGCATCTCGCGGTGTTTTAATGATTGACGGAGTTCGCTTTGCGATCGAAGACAATGTTCTTCATATGTATAAGTTTGAATGCTTCGGTCTTGTTGCAACCATTTCATTCAAGGGTCAGATGGTTTCTTCTTCTGTACTCGTTGCGATTGCGAAGGAGTGGCTGTAATGACTCTCTCTGATCTCATCGAGCAACTTCAGGATCTCCTGGAAGAATTCCCGGCCCTGGGCGATCGCGATGTCATGATCGCTCAGCAGCCTTCTTATCCTCTTACTGCTGTTATCGATTGTGTTTCTCTTGTCGATAACGATGACGACGAAGGTGACGAAGATGCCGAAGATGGTCTCGGCGTCGTTTGGATCGCTACTTCTGAAATTGGTTCCTCTTCTTCTGTTTCACCTTACGCACCACGAGCTGCATGGGAAGGTCGCTAATCATGAAAATCTCCAACACAAAAGTTGCCGGTCTTGCTGATTGCGTTGCCTGCGACGGTCGCTGGCAGGCGATCTTCAAGCGCCAATATCAACATTCAAATGGCGAGCGCTATTGGATGGATATCTGCGTCTTCTGTCTTCCAAAGCATTCACAATTTGAGGTGAAGTAAATGCCTGCAATCGAGTTCTATTGCATTTTCTGTGATGCTCGCGTTACAAACGGATCGCACTGCGTTCCTTGCTTGGAATATAAAGGCGTCGTTACTCTGGCTGAATATATTCAGATAAACGGTCACTATCCAAAATCGATTAAGGGGTAAATAAATGGGTGCAATGAAGTCTTTGCTTATGGATATTAGCGATGGGATGGAGCTGGCTGGTCGCAATCTTGTCGACGCGGCCCAGGCTCAGGATCCTGAATTGATGCAGGCGGTCATGGTGAATGTCTTGTCTGCTCTTCCCTCATATCTAACTGCATTGAGAGGCGAATAATGAAGATGAATCCGAAGTTTGTGCGCCGACGCCGCGCAGTGGCGATCGTGATCGGCTTGCTCCTGCTGAGCCTGTTCACGTATGCCACTCGCGATGTCTGCTGGACTGGTTCTGGTTACGGATCCTGCTCGGTAATGATTGACGAGGTGATCTCCAATGGCCGTTAAGAAGATGCGTTCTGTCCGGGTGTCCGATTCCCTGTGGGCTGCCGTTAAAGCTAAGGCCGCCGCCGATGAGAAATCGGTCAGCGAAGTGATCGTGGATGCTCTGAAAGCCTACATCCGATGAGCTGGTGGAATCTGGCTATCGCCCCGGTTGCTGGAATCCTGGCGCTCGCCTATGGCCGACGGATCTGGTTCTGGTTTGCAATTGGTTTGTTCTTCGGCCTGTGGTCTTTCCTGATCGTGCTGCTGCCAAAGAAAGAGCTGCGCGTTCCTACTCTTCCCGGTTGGTTCCTTGTCTATTGGGGCAATCGGGTCATTGCAAAGGAGATGCGATCTATCCGGGATCCATCCGATCTCCAATAGCAAGAAATACCCCCCACCGCCTGTTTCCTGGCTGTGAGGGGTATTTTTATGCCTTGAGCGCCCTAGCGATTCCTTCTTCTAGGCTGATCTTTGGCTCATAAATCTGAAGCATCTTCGTGGGATCGCCGACTCTGTATTCGACTCCGCTTGGCTTGCCTGGGTGTTTCCTGATCGGGGCCAGGTATCCCTGAGTCAACATGATCATCTCTGCGAGCTGGATAAATGAAGTGGCACGCCCGGTGCAAAGGTTCAAAGTTTCAATATCGTTTGTGATTGCTGAAAATGTTCCAGCAATAACGTCGTCGATGTGGATAAAGTCGCGGACTTGCTCGCCGGTTCCCCATATGTCAAACGGATCCTGTTTGGCTTTGCCGCGTGCGATTAACGATGGGAATGGGTAGTTGAGGTCTTGGTCGCTGCCGTATCCGCTAAATGGGCGCAGGACGTGGACTTTGATGCCTTCTGCTCTGGCGTATCGGGCCAAAGTTTCGCCGGTTAATTTTGCCCATCCGTAGCTCAAGTCTGGGGTGCGAATGTGGTCGAGATTGATGTCGCTCTCTCGAAGGCGTTGCTTGTAGGCGGTCTTCTGTAAATAGATCGGGTAAGCCGCCGAGCTGCTGTAATAAACGAGATGTTTCGGCTTGGTTCTTACGGCCCACTGAAACATGTCGCTGTCAATCGCGAGGTCACTGGCAACTGCCAAAGGATCGCCTTCGATCGTGGCTCTGCCCCCGACGATCGCGGCGAGGTGAATAACGACGTCGTATCTGGTGTCGTCTTTCTTGAAGAAATCCCTGCAATCAATGCCGTTTGCGATGTCAATGCCGGTGATCTCATGGCCTTTGTCATCAAGTGCTCTGTGGAAAGCGCGGCCAACGAAGCCGGCGTCTCCTGTTATTAGAATCTTCATATGAGCCATTCTGCCAGGTATTTGTCGCTTCCTGATTCGGCCTTTGCCATCGCCTGGTCAATGCTGAAAACGAAGCGATCGTCTGCTTCAAGGGCTGCCCCGATGTGGTGCAAGGTTGCCTTCTTTGCAATCGGGAAGGCTCGGCGCTTGCTCTGGCCTTCTGTGGGGGTTTCGTATGTCTCATCGTGAATCAGGGCGCTGTCCTTGATCTGTGGCCAAAGTTTCGCCGCTAGCCAGTCCTGATCTTGCGTGTAGTAATTCTTGCCTTCTGCGATCGCTAAATCCGCCGGGATTGCGCTGGTACGAGCTGCAAACATTCCGGCGCTGATCTTGTAATCGTGACCTGTTGGATGGTCTTTCATAATGTGGAAATCAAGGCCGCTTGCTAGAAACTCTTCGTGTGCAATCCGTTCCCGGTGCGTCAGCCTGGCGTCTGCGTCGCGGCTGAGAACGACGTCGAATTCCTGATCCGTTAAAGCCTGAAAGCGCCAGAGTTTGGCCCTGTGGTCTTCTGGCCCTTCTTGATCTACGAGCTGCACGTGGGGCAAGAGGCGAAGGGTTTGTTTGATGGATTCTGGAACCGATGCCCCGGTGTAAAAGCGAAGCGTGAATCCTTTGAAGTGCCTGGTTGCCAGAATTGCGTTCTTGATCGCACCGATCGTGTATCGCTCTTCGCTGCCGTATAAGGAGTATGCGATGAGCTGCTTCATGGCCTTAGTTTGCGCTTGAGTAATTCGTAGGCTTCGCTTTGAATGTAGTTCTGGTAAGCGAGCGCGTCGAATGCGTAGATTTCGGTTGCGTTGACTTGCTTGTATCCCTCATCCCATTCCGCTTTGCCTGCGACTGGGTGCATGTGTTCAACGATAACGTCATCAAGATAAGTCAGCGCCCCTAAATCTTCGCCTAGTTTCTTCCAGAAGTTATCAAGATATAAATGCTTCATCTTTGGCGGAACCATTCCGTCGAGCGCTTTGACGATGTCGCTGGTCATCGTGATCATCGTTGGAAGTCGTTTGCCTTGTAGCAAGTCGTTGCCGTAGGCCATTGACGGCCGCTTCGCCATCGCCTGGATAAGAAGTGAATCCCACCCGGCTGTGCGTGGGCGATGGTCATCGCCGAGGAAGGCGAAGTATTTATATTCGCCCCTCTTTACGATCGCACTGGCTGCCTTGTTTATTGGGTAAGCCATGCCCCGGGTTTCGTTCTCAATCGTCATGCATTTGTCTCTGCCGACTTCGAGTTCGTACTGATCGTGCTCTGGATCGTTTGCGTCAATAACGAAGAGGATGTCTGAATGTGTAGAAAGTTTGTCGTGCTCTGCAAGCAATTCGACTGCGTTGCTCGGGCGTCCTCTGGTTGGTACGAGGATAATCATTTCCTTCATTTGCCTGTCGCAATCTCGCCGGCGATGGCTGCGTATGCCGCTAAATCTATAAACGAGTCTTCTGTCTCTGTTTCCATCAAGCGTGCAATTTTAACTAGCGCCATGCATATGGCCACTTGCTGTGGGGTTATCTGGTGCTCGAGATATGTCGTCCATAAATCTGCAATTCTTACGTGATTGGTTCTTGGATCGCCGTAGATGTTCTGGCGATCTTTGGCTGTGAGTCGAGCTGCTTCTTGAAGAATATCCCCCCGATTCATCGACTACTTTGCTCCGCGTCCGAAGTCGGTTGCTTTAGGATCGATCGCCTTCAAGATTGGGCCGGCGATTGCTGCGATTCCTGCTGCAAGGTATTCCTTGATCGGGCGATTCGGATCTGCAAGATAAAGAGCTGCGATTGCTGCTGCTCCTGCTCGCAGGTAGGTCATGATGATGGCTTCAAGTTTCTTCTTATCCATTTGTGATCTCCTTAAATTTAGGGCGGCCAAATCCTACGATAAATACTGGCAGCGATGGTTGAACCTTGCTGCGATTCTTCTTCTTGAATGCTCGAATCTTCTTGCAGACTTCGCCGCCGTTGCGCTGGTCGCCCTTCTTATCCGGGCTGGTGTTGCCTTCTATTGTGGTGACTGTGCCATTGCCGTTATTGCTGATCACAATTCCAACGTGTGAAATGCGGTCGAGTGCGTCTCCTGGAAAGTCAAAGAAGACGATATCTCCTGGCTGTGGATCTGCTTGCTCTGCAATTGTCCAGGCGTTCTTGTCCATGAATGCTGTCGCCCCTGCTGGCGTATATGTGCAGTTTGGGATCTTGATTCCGGCTTGCTTTGCGCACCAGTTTACAAATGCTCCGCACCAGGCTTGCTTCGGCTTCTGGTATTTCGTTTGGTTATCTTGAGGCCCTTCAATGTAGCCAAGTTCTGCCTGCGCTACTTTGAGAAACTTCTCGAGTTGATTCATTTCCTGCCCCCTCTTGGTTTGTTATTTTCTAAGAGTAGGCTATAAATTTCGTCCACTCTGGTTTCAACTCTTGAAATTCTATCGCTTACCGAGCTGCCGCCATTGGGTTTCAATTCGGCCAGATAATGCTTGACGAGCCATCTGGTCATCGCTGCAAATGCTCCGGCAATTGTAATAATTGAAACGGTCAGAGCTGCGTAATCCTGCGCTGTCATGATCCGATTGCCAATACCATCATTGTGACGGTTCCCGAGCTAGTAATCGCCCAGATTCCGTTTGCCTTGTTCTGAAGGGTGAGTTTGTCGCCGTTATCCATGCGGTATCCGGTGCTGACTGTTACATCGCTGTTTCCGATAAAGCACTGGCCGGTTGATGAATGGAGAACGACGGTTTCGGCTTCTGCCGTCGCGTCAACGAGCGCCGTTGCTGCTGTGGTTACGGTGACTTGTCGGGTACTGATTCCCATTCTTCTCTCCTGGTTTCTTCTTAGATCCCCGATGCTTCTACTTCGTCAACGGCGTCGTCAATCGTCCGGGTTGGTTCTCGGGTGCAGTCGCCGTCTTTGTATCCCATTAAAGGATTAGGGTGTCTGCTTCTTCTGCTGTTAACGGATCGCCGGCGATGAGCTTGGCCTTTGCAGATGCCTTGAGCACTGCCTTCGCTTCTTCTTCTGCTTCACGCTCTGATTTCTCTGTAGTCCACGCTGCAACGTCTGCCTCACGTTGAGCAAGTTCTGCTGCGGTTAATTCACGTTCTGTAACTTCGCCTGTAGCGCAGTTTACTTCTAGTGCTGTTGGTGTTGTCATTGTTATCTCCTTATGAGTTCTTGATGCCGTAAAGGGTTGCTGTTGAGTATTGAACAAACAAAGTGCCATTAACGGGAGTTATAGTAATAGCGTTAATAGCGGCGGTGTTAGACCATAAATTTGCAGATAGTGATGCGTAAGCGAGGGTTGCATTATTTTCGCTTACCGCATCTGCTGAGGCAGACTTAAAAGTGCTACCTGCATAGTTAGCAATATAAAAATCAAAACTGCCAAAGGTGTTAGCAGTGGCTCCTGCTGTTGAAGTAACTCCCATAGTCATACGAGTGCCGCTACCACTTTGAGCAGTTGAGCCATCACCGTATAATTCTTTATTAGTTTGGTTTGTTGTAACGCCATTAAAATCTATATAAACACCATCTACCGCACTGGGTGTACGGTTATCTCGGCTAGATACTTTTAAGCAAAGGTCTGTATAAGTAGCAGGTATAGAAGTAAAACCCATAGTGGCACTGCCACCGCTACCTACAGTTACAGTAGCGATTTTAACAAATGTATTAGCCATTATGCCGCCTTTATTCCGTAGAGGGTGAAGGTTGACCCTGATGTAAACGTGCTAGCATATGGAGATATATCTATTCTGTTAATAGCACTTGTACTTCTCCATAAACCAAATGTTGCTGTAACATTGTTTCCAGCAACGTTACCTCTACCAATGTAAGTTTTGTAAGTCGTAGTATTTGCATAATTCATAATCTGGACAATACTTATATCAAAAGTGCTTGTAGCTGTAGGTAATGGCGTAAGAATAGGGTAGCCAATAGTTTCATTAGTATATCTTTCAGAAGTAGCAGCCGAACCTGTTCCAGTCATTCCTGTTCTTGAATAATTTGCACCCGTATCTGAATTATATTTGAACTGGTAGTAAGATACACCAGTCGTTATTCGCCCTGATATAACAACAACTAGGTCTGTATAGGTACTTGGTATGCTAGAAAATGTAACTAGTGATGAAGTCGTACCAAGCGTAGTAGTAGCAATTGGTTCATATGTAGTTGCCATTTATTTTATCCCATACAGAGCGAAGGATGAGTATTGATTAACGTTACCTGAACTTGTTGTTAAAGTAATGCTTGATATTGCTTCAGGGGTTTTGTACCAAAGACCACTATAAAGCCCAACAGTGCCACCAAGAGTATTTGCTTCTCCACCAGTTAAAACTCTGATAGTTTTATTTTTATTGGTAGATGTATAATCTAAAATATCTACTATTCCAGATGCAACGCCAGCCGTTGGAACAATAATTGCTGGCCCGTATGTTGATGCTGCTGATGTTCTAGCACCTGAAGAAATCGTTGGAGATGTAGGGTTAGTTGAACCATTTACACTTATATAATGTCCAGAGTAATTTGATGTTGTATCACCATTAAAAGTAATAAAAAATATTTCTATACCAGTTCCCGAAAGTGAAGAAACATAATTAGCACGTATTTGTAAATGAGTATACGTACTTGGAATAGAACTAAAAGTTACAGATGAAACTCCACCTGAGCCAACGGTTGTAGTAGCAATAGAATCAAAAGAATTTGTACTTATATTTCCTGAAATAGATGAGGCATAAATTCCTAAGATTGGACTCATTACGCAATATCTCCAATAACTAGCCAAGAGTTGGCTGCAAGTTTAATCGCTGTTGCAGCTGAATTTGCCACTCTTAATTTAGGCGTGGCACCGGCTGTTGAGATTACAGTTGTTGTGCCTGGTGTTGTCGCTCCTATTGTTGGTTGACCTGCTCCTGTAATCCATACGAAGTTGACTTCGGTTCCAATTGCAAAGTTAAAAGTAGCATCTGTTGGAATATTGAATTGCTGCGTTGCAGCATTGTTCATTGAGAATAAATAACCTTCATCACCGCTTGCTATTGTGTAAGCCGCAGTTTTTGCTGAATATCCAATAGTTGTTTTTGGAGTGGTAATCACTGGACTGGTCAGGGTCTTGTTTGTGAGCGTGTCTGTGGTTGCTCTTCCAACAAGCGTGTCTGTTGAAGTCGGAAGAGTCAAAGTTCCGGTGTTGCTGATCGTAGAAATGACTGGAGTCGTCAGCGTCTTGTTGGTCAATGTGTCGCTGGTTGCGCGACCGACGAGGGTGTCTGTGGAAGTTGGAAGGGTCAAAGTGCCGGTGTTGCTGATCGTGGCAATAACCGGAGTCGTCAGCGTCTTGTTGGTCAATGTCTGGCTGCCGGTCAAGGTGGCAACGGTGGAATCAATGGCAACGGTTGGAATTGGCCCGGTCGCGCTCGTAATACTGATTCCTGTTCCTGCGGTCAGAGCTGTGATATCGCCTGTTGCTCCAATCCAAGCGGATCCGTCATAAACTTCAAGGCTGTTTGTGTCCTGGAGATATGAAACCATGCCCTCTGCCAATACTCCGCTTAGGGCTGTGGTTCGAGCTGTTGAAGATGCAAATACCATCACCGTCTGTTGCATCAGATAAGTATTGACTTGTGCTGCCGTCAAAACGTCGCCTGTTGCGAATAGTTTGTATCCTGCTCCTGCCATGATTTCTCCTTGTTAGTAACTTAGAACGCCTGCGACGCCTAGAATTCCTTGTGATGTGCTGTCGAGAATAAACGCCTGAATGATCGGTTCGCTCGTCAGTATCTTAGTGGTGAATGTTGTCCTTGTTATGTCGTGTTGCAGTCCTTGTACGAATAATTCGCTGGTGATTGATGTTGATCCTGGCATCGTCTTTGTAATGGTGACCAAATCGAATATCTCGAGGTTAATTCCGGCGATATTTCTTGCCGTTTGTCCGTCGTCAACCAGATTAAGAGTCATGGAATCGATGCGAAGCGTTGCATTTTTTCGTGCCTGCAAGATCATCGTTGCCTGGTTTAGCGATTCTGTATCTGTCTGCACCAGGATGCCTGTTCTTGCTCCTGAATGGATAAAGTAGTTATCAATTGATGTCTGATCACTTACCGTTTGATTTGTTCCGTTTAATCTTTGAACCGAAACGTCGTTTACGATCAAGGTGTCATCAAAGGCTAAGTCAATCTGTGCATATGCGATTCCTGATCCTGTGTCGCTGAAAACTGTCGGTGTTGAGTCTGCGTATTGACTGACTGTGGTTCTTGAGTAGAAGGTTGCGTTTCCTTCTGCATCTACAAAGAAGCCGCCGAATTCGCTATTTTCTACCGTTTGAATCGCTTCAAGAACGGTTCTATCTGCTGTTCCCGGATCTGCCTGCATCGTGCTATCGCCGGCGTTGATGTCTCTTTGGAATTCTGGCCAATCAACAACATCAAGCAGTTTGTTGATTCGCGTTCCGCTTAGTTGCCCTGCTCCGCTATCCGGCACTGTGCTGATCGCTGCATTATTGAGAAGGCGGAATCCGTCTACGCAATTGAGGATCACTCTAGAAACTTCATCGGCTCCAAGTGCGAACGTAGTGTCGTAACTGGTGATAAATCCTGAGAATAAGTAATAACGGACGCCATTGTAATCTGCAAAGATTCGAATCTTGCGAAGCGGTATGAGTTTGCCGTAATAGGGGCCTGCTGTATTGGCCGGGTTCCAGTCGCCTGTTTCATCCTTGATCTCAACGACGGCCGTTCCTGCTTCGAATTTGTTGAGAATGCGGTTTCGTCCTCTACGGATTGATGATCGCAAAATGATATTGGAAATGTCGACCGAGTCGTCTGAATCTGCGAGCTGGCCTGTTCCTAGTTTGCCCTTGATTGTGTCGTCTAAAGTGAAGGCTGTCGAAATAAATGCCGGGCCATTCGTGAAGTCAATCGTCGCTCCGAGCTGTGGAATGCCTGCCATCAGAGTTGAATCGCTGTCTTTGTAATAGCCTGTCCGTTATTTTGACCCTGGAGAATGGCATTGCGGATCGCGTTGACGAGGTCGCCTTCGGTTGTAACGCTGCCGTTTACAACAATGTTGACTGTTGATCCGCCCATCGATCCCATTCGGTTGAGTGGAATCACTGCCTCTGGCCCTGCTTCACCGATCAGCGCTGTTGTCGGACTGGTAACAATGCCGCCCGTTGCCATTTTTGGGATGAATGGAATGCTGCCGGGATTAGCGGCTTGATATGCTGCCGCGCCTTGAGCTGCGTAACGAGCACCGGATAAAGCCTCAGCTAAAGGTAAACCTGCTTGAAGGCCTTGTTGCAATGATGCATTTGCTATTGGATTTGTAAGTTTATTTGCACCGCCTAAACTTACACCACCGAGTGCTGCAATATAAGCGTTAAGAGCTGCCAACGCTTTCATCCATGAATCTGCTGCCTGGTTACCGGGTGTAGGCCAAAGATCAGAAGGTGTTACTCCATCTGAAATTTTCTTTGCATAATCTGCAACTTCTTTATTTGTTAGCGACCATTTGTTTGCGAGTTTAGTGATCTCTTCATCTGAAAGTTTGCCATCATTTAAGGCTGCAAAGAAATCAAGATATAACTGCGCTTGTGCTTTTGTAACTCCCCATTGGGCTGCAAGGGCATCGACTTCCTTTGTTGAAATCTTTCCATCATTAACTATAAAGATTGCACTTGTGTAAGCAACAACGGCTTCTTTGCTGATTCCCCATAAACGAGATAGAAGAAGAACTTCTTCTGTTGAAATTCTTGAATCTGCAACAACGCCGAGCAGGTCTGTGTATCGCTTGATTGCATCGTTTGCCTTGAGTTGCGCTTCAAGATTAGCAAGGATGGTCTTGACGCGCTCTGCTTCTTGAATGTTTGCTTGCTTGATAAGATTCAGGCGTGCTGCTTCAAGCTGGATCGGATCTGTTTCTGTAGTTGGTTTAACTCCTAGCTTGCGCAAGGCTGCAAGGGCATTCTGTGTCTGAATAAGTTTGAGATCTGCTGCTGTGAGCGCCTTTGTCTTTCCTAATGTTTTACCGAGATTGATATTAAGGCCGCCAAGACTCTTTAGGAAGTCATCTGTCGTTGCATTTAATCCATCAAATGAAAATTCTAAATCTTCGCCGCTTCCTTCGAGCTTTGTGATCTCACTATTGGCTTTTTTAGTTGCAATATAAAGACCGCCGAGTGTGGCTGTAAATGCGGCAATGCCGGCGGCTGCTGCTGCGACTGAAATTCCGCCGGTGGCTGCCGCCTGTGCTGCGGCTGCGCCGATCGCTGCTGCTCTGATTGCTTTGTAAGCCTTGACCAGTCCTTGTATTGCTGTAACGAATGCAATCACTTTGCCTGCTACGAATGTTGCTGCAAATATTGCGCCAAGTGTTACAAAGATTTCTTTATGCTTTGCTACAAATGCGAAGACTTTGAAGATTGCAAATCCGAAGCCGACAATGGCCTTGATTGCCTGCGTCATAACGGCGACGAGTTTGTTTCCGTTTTCGGCCAGGAATGTTTGTATTGCTGGAATAACTTTCGTCACCATGACTGTGAATAATTCTTCAAGCACTGGCATCAGCGCTGTGCCTAGTGTTTCTTTGGCTTCGTCGAATGCGATCGCCAAGCGTTTCATTCTAAATTCGAAGGTGTTTGCTCTAGTTGCTGCTGCTCCACCGAATGTCTTTGCGGTCAGTGCAAGAACGGCGTTGAGGTCTTTGCCCTTAACCATCGCATCCGTAATTGGCACGCCGAGATTCTTGAGCGCTTTGTAGTTTCCTTGCAGCGCCTTTGTTACTGCATTCGTTGCTGCGTCAAGGTCAACGCTGCCGCCTGCTGAAACATCAAGGGCCAAGCCTAGAAGTGCCTGCGCATCTGTGACTGATCCGGTTACTGAGGCGAGTTTCGCTAAAGCCGGACGAAGATTATCGTCGACTTCTCCGAATGTTCTTTGAATCCGATCTATCCACGCTTCTGTTGAGGCGATTGCAGAATCTGTTGCTCCTGTGGTGTTCTTGAGCGAATTGGCAAGGAGCGCCTGGGATTTTTCATCTGCGATCGCGGCCTTTACGGAGTCAATTCCTACTTTGATCGCGAATGCTGCGCTCGCTGCTGCTGCTAGTCCGAATGCCTTGCCAACTTTGCCTGCAAATTTATCGAAACTCTTGCCGAGCTTGTTGATATCTCTAGCTGCTGCCTTGCTGCCCTTATCTGAATATTGGGTAATAATCCGGGCGGTTACTGCGCCTATTGCCATGCTCGGTTATCCCTTCTTATCTTTGTTTAGATTGGCTTGCAGGGTCTTCTGTGCGTCGTCCATTGCTGATCTGATATTTGCATAAATCCGGGGGCGATCACGATCAATGACGGCCCATATTCCGCGACTGGCTTTGCGGAAGCGATCATTTAAGTTGCCGATCATCTTGCGTCCGGTTGCCTGCCCTGGTGTCCTGCGTCCTGCAACTTCAAAGATAACGCCCGAGGCGGTCTTGTTGAAGAGTGCGCCTGCGCTGGTGGTGTAATCCGACCGCACGCGGCCTTCTGAGCGAGTTTTAATAATGCCCTGGCGAATTGCTTGCGGATCCCATGCTGGCCAGCCTTCGCCACCTCTGGTGCTCCTGCGTGGGTTCTTGGCGGCTGTCGTTCTCCAACCACTCATCGGCGGCTTGTCTGGTATCTGCTCTTTGGCGTTATTTTCGGCCAGGCGCAGCTCGTCGTTGATTACTTTGTTAAGCCGACGAGCTGCATCCTTGTCGAATTTTTTCAAGGCGGCGGTGGTTTCTTTGATGCCGCTAATTACAACGACTTCATTGGCCATGTTTGTTTGCCGCCTTTGCCTTCTCCTTGAGATAGATCACAATCGCTTCAAGGATGCCATCTGGTGCATCGATTAATGAAATTGGATCTATTCCTGTCTCCACAGAAACTGCTGCTATTGAATATGTCAGGCTATCTCTGTGGATTCGGAATTTGGGTCTGTATCTAGTTGCACTCCTTCGAGCGTATCTAAGAATTCCGGGCCGAACGGTTTCACAACTACTCCGTTAGATTTAAGTGCAAGCCATCCGAGATAATAGATATGTTCGAGCTTCTGTTCTTCGCCGATGAGTTTGGCTAGGCCTTTGCCGTACTTCTGTTCGAAGTCGACGATGATGCGTGGACGCAATGAGAACGTTTTTTCCACGCCATCAGTCATCTTGACTTTGATATTTAATCCATCCATCTTTATTTCCCCCTATTTTCTTTAGGATGTTGCTTTGGTAATTGCGCCGGAGATCGGCCAAGTCACACTCGCTGTTGCTAATTCGCCGACGGATCCATTTAGAGGAGTCCATTCTGAAACTAGCGTAGAAAATGTGTATTGCGGATTTACTGTTGTTGTCGTTCCTGCTACTGGCTTTGCTACTACTGATACTGCTGTTCCCAGTAATGGATAGATTGTTTGCTCAACGCTTGATGTTGCGTAATCCTGGTGGAATTCAAACGTTACAGAGTTGTCTGCAAGTCCGGCCACACGTGTCTTTGCTGTGTTACCGAATGCAGTTGTCTCAACGATGTCATATGTTGAATTCAATGTGACTGACGCGATATGGTCGCTCAGATCAGTTGATCCAAATACAACAGATGCGTTTGTTAGTACGAGTCTTGCCATTATGCGACCGCCTTAGTGATTGCTCCGGTGACTGGCCAAGTCACACTTGCTGTGGCCAATTCTCCAACGGATCCGTTAATCGGAGTCCACTCTGAAATAATAGCAGAGCAGGTATAACTTGGATTGAATGCGCTGGTGCTTGATCCATTTGGCTTTACAATCACAGCTGCTGCTGTTCCGAGAAGTGGATAGATTGTCTGTTCTACTTCGCCGGTTGCGTAGTCCTGGTGAAATTCGAGCGTTACTGAATTGTCTGCCAAACCAGCCACGCGTGTCTTTGCTGATACTGATGAGAATGCTGTGGTTTCGACTACGTCGAATGTCGAATTTAGAGTTACTGATGCGACCAAATCGCTCAGATCCACTCCGCCGACGGAGATAAATGCGTTAGTGAGAACTATGCGAGCCATTATTTTGTCGCTCCTTCTTCTGTTTCTGTTTTAATGGATGGGATTTGTGGTGCTGTGTTACTTGCTTTGATGTGGTTTCCAGCGATCAGGGTTTCTGCGCTGACTCCTGCATCTTGCAATTCTTTTGCGGTGATTACGTCACCTTTGATTTTTCCGCAGACTTCTCGGTTTGAGATTACTGTGTATGTCATGTCGGTTCCTTATCCGTAGATTGTTAGGCGGTATCGGTACGAGAGAAATGTGTTCGATTGTGAGTCGTATGTTCCGGACTCTGCGCCGATCACTCGCAATGTCTGGCATGTTCCGCCTAGCGTTCTATCTCCCTCAATTGCTGCTTTGATGGATGTTGCCCCTGATCCTGCTAGGTATGCATCGAGCGCGTCCTGGCCTGCTCGCTCTGAGAAGCGCTGGACGATCACATAAATATCAACGTTTGCTTGATCTAATCCCCGGGCGTTATCGATATCAAATGTGAAGTCGAGCTGACCCACGATCGCGCATGGCGGTGTCACTGGTTCCGGGATCAATTCATAAACGCGAAGGCCTGAGATTGTTTGAAGTCTTGTCTTCAATGCGTCGCGGACTTGGCTTGGTTGCATTGGCATTATTTTGCCAGCCCATTGTTCTTGCGGAATGGTCGAAGCAAGGCTTCAACGTCTGCGTCGAGCTTGGCTGTAAGGCGCACTGTGCCTAAGTCCGGGCTTCCTGCAATGCCGAACGGCGACTGGCGGCGTGTGAAAAGTCGAGCTGCTTGGATCAAGGTTGCCATGTTGATCTCTGCTGGTGTTGCTGTCCATCCCCAGACGCCGGTGATCTTGCATGCCTGTGGCAAATAATAAGGCCAAACGTAGCGGCCAATTGCAAGAATGCGGTTGACTGGCCATCCGCGCTGTGGATTATTTACTGGCTCAAGCATGTAGTCACTTGTTGACCAGACGGTATCCCATGTCTGATTGAAGTTGTCATCCGTTGCCACTTGTGTGATCGAAACATTATCGTCCATGTTCATCGTCCACGGATCTAGCGGCGTGTAATAACGAGCCACTGGTGATTGCGTGGTTCCGTTGCGGTAAAAGAAGCGCCCGGTGTAATCGTCGATCATTCTGCTTGTTGCTGTGATCGCTGCTTCGAGTGGGGTGTCGTCCACGCTATCTGTGATCGCAAGCGATGCCTTCAATTCGGCAAGTGTGCAATAGGCGTTAGTTAGGGCCACGCTTCGTCCTTCTTTCCGGTTTCGGCAGCATTGCGCGTTCTAGTTTGGGATCGGCGGTTGCTGTTTCCTTTGCCGGCTTGCGCCGGGTCTTCTTAATCTTTCCAAATATCATGATGAATCTCTTCCATCCAGAAGCTCTTCTGGTGCGGCAATATGGCGGCTGTGTTGACATGAATCGTAAATCCGAGCGCCTTTGCTCTTCGGCAGAATAATAAATCCTCACCGATCCATTCGCCGTTTACTGGCCCATCCCAGAACCAGCACCAGTCTTTGCCCTGATTTGGATCTGCAACTTCGCGCATCTTCTCAAGAACGCTCCGGTGAACGAGCAGGCATCCGGTTCCTGCTGCGTCAATTTCAAAGACTGCGTTCTTGTCGTATTTGTAAAGTGGAAGGAAGCCCTTATCTGAGTCCTGAAATATTGCCGGGACTGGCTTTGGGTAAGGCTTGCCTGGCACTCCAAATCCTGCAAAGACAAGGCCTGCGACAATCGGGCGGTCTTTGTCATGGGCTGTGTCGATCAAGGCGTCGAATGCCTGAGTCGTGAGCTGTTCGTCTGAATCCAACATAAGAAGCCAGTCGCTATTGGTGTTATCCAGAAATTGTTTGACCATGCGGTTGCGTTGCTTTGATAAAAGTCCAGAACCTTTGATTCTTACAAATGGCCCGAGTCTGCTGCTTCTTGATTGTGCAAGTTGAATCAGTCTGTATGCAAATGATCCGTTTACGGATCCTGGATCGCACGAACCGATTGTTACTTTGTGTGCTGTCTTCATTTGTTTCCCCCTGTTTAGAAGTGCAGGACGAGTGACTCGGGGGGTGGGCCACTCGCCCTGCACAATTTAGTGCTTGCCTTCGATTAGAAGGTTGGTGCGCTTAGACCTGTGCCTGAAATGATTGAGGCTGCAAGTGGGTAGCGCTCTGCTGTGAATGCGGCGTATCCGTAAACAACAGACTTGATTTGAAGATTGCCAGCGCCTGTCGCATCAAAGCGAAGTGCGAATGGTGATCCTGGTTGTTCCCAGAGATGAGCTTCGCTTGCTGTTACGCAATAGATTTCATCTTGGTTTGTTGTTGTTCCGTATGTTGTGCCGATGTTTGCATCTGTGATGATTGGAAGTCCGAGCATCTGGTATCCGGAGTTTCCGTATGTTGGTGCTCCGCCGACGCCTACTGCGTTCGTCGCGCCATTCGCTGCTGGAACAACAAGCGGACGGTTTGTGCTGTCCACTGCTGCAAGCAAGAAGGCTAGACGACGTGGGTGAACTACCCAGTGTGAAGGTGAAACGAATGCGTTTGTCTGGATCTGCTGAATTGCGTCAGCAAGCTTTGGATAAAGCAATCCGACTGTTGGTGCTGTTGATGTAAATGTAACGGCGTTTCCACCTGAAGCACGAAGGCCCTTGATTGTGCCGGCTGTGCCTGCACCGTTGAGGATCTGTGAGTCAAGTGTTGTATGCCATGACTTGATCAAGTCAGCGATTACAAATGAATCGATGCCTGTTCCGCGCTCTAGTGCCTGGCGAGAAATATCTTGCTGGCCTGCAATTGTACGGACATTGATTGTGAGCAATGTATCGTCAACATCAGTTTCTGATACTGCATCGTTCTGTGTAACTTGAACAGCTGTTGATGAACCTGTTGTCATGCGGCTGATGTTGAGTGTCATACCTGATGGTGGAAGTGCCATCTTGTTTGTCGCTGCATCTGCGAATGGACGTCCTGCGCGTGCTAATGGAGCTGCAAGATCAACGAGGTATTGTGGAATTACAAGACCTTCGAATTGTGCTGTTCCAACATCGCGGCGTTCGATTGACTCTTCACGCATGTGGCGTGCAAGGCGTTCGTTTGCTGCGTAGTCATTTGAGAATTGCGCATTGAATGCGTCCTTCACGAATGATGCACCTGAGTTTGGTGAGTATGTGCGCTCTTCGCGTGTAACTGTTGCGCCGCCTGTAGTGCGTGGCATTACAACATCTGAAACTGCTGAGCGGATTTCTGATGCCTTTGCATCTGCATCTGCTTGTGCTTTCATCTTTTCAATCTTTGTATCGAGTGAGCGTGATTCTTCTACGAGTGTATCCACCTTTGTGGTTTCCTCTTCTGTTAGGTCAGTGCGGTTCTCTTCTGCTACTGCTTCGAGAACTGCGTCCATCTCTGACTTAACTGCATCACGACGCTCGATCAACTTATCAAGGAAAGATTTTGACATGTGTTGATCTCCTTCTGATTAGGGTTTGAATCAAAGTGGTGTCACTTAATCTCGCGGCGCATGTTGGGTGCGAGAGGCGCTCCGGCTTTGTATCTGCTGATTGCAGCAGAATTCTAGTTTGTATTGTTGATAATTGCTTTTGCAAGTCGAAGAGAAATCTTACGACTTGCATCTTCTGGACTTGGTTCTGGTAATGGATCAATTGCTGTGAGTGTAGAGGCTTTGTGTCCTACGAGAGTTTCTGTTGCTCGCCATCCATCTCTAAATTCTTCATAGATTCTGATCAAAATTGCAGGATCACCATCTTCGGCTGTAATTGAGAAATCTGTTCCTGGTATTCCTAGAACGCCTTCTCGCATAACGTGTTCAATTCTTCCGCGTGCTGTTCCGCCGGAAGAATCCCAGGAGACGAAGCTGCCGACTGTATCAACTGCGCGAGTGTCTTCTTCCATCATTGGTTCTTCTGAAATGCCGAGAACCGTTTCCAGCATTGACTTTCCTTCGCCAAGATATTCGTATGATTCGTCGATCTTGTCGAGAATTGCCTGGATTACGATCAGGCTTTCGCCTGTGATCTCGCGGCCTTCTTTGATTGCCTGTCGAGCTGCTGCGATCTGTTCTCTGGCTTCGACTGTGGTGGTTGGATAAGCCGGGTAAGTAACGACTGAAACGTCGCCATCTGCCAGCGATAATTCTGTGAGGGTGCGCTCAGTTCTTCCTTCGTTCCACTTCTGGCGGATCACTCGGAATGCGAAGCTCATCTGATCAACGTCGCCGCGCTCGACCAGTGTGTAAAGGTCGCGAGCTGCTTGTGTGTCTGGAAGATCTGCGTCCATATAAAGTCCGATTTCATCTTCTTTAAGGCGAAGGGTTTCATTCTTTGTGCGTGCTAAAGGTAGGCCTTCGTGGTTGATCAAGAGGCGCACATCTGGTGTCTCGGTTAGTGTCTTGCGGAATGCGCCCGGTGCAATCCGTTCAATGAATGGAAGCGGCACGCTGTCGTCGTTGAATACGGCTGCGTATCCGGACAGGCGCATGGTTCCGTCTTCTGCCTGGCGTGCTTCTACGTTCTTGATCGTAAAGGTGCGGCGTTCAATTTTTTTCATTTTTCTCCTTGAGTCTTCTTCTGCGTCGAGTGCGTCTATTTTTCTCTGCGCCCAGTTTTGTGCTCGGTCGCTGAAGTTGGAATCTCCGCCCCATAAGAGCCAGGCGACTAATCCTGCGCCTGGATATTCGGGATCGGATGGGTTGCTGTTCTTTGGTGCTTGACCGTCGACTTTATGCCTTGCAAACCAGGGGGCCATTTTCCTGATCTTATCTTCGGTGATATTGCCTGCTGCCATTTCACGAGCTGCTCGTTTCGTTCCTTCTGTAAGACCATCGCCGCCATAACCTTCTGCTAAATATTTCAAGCCGCGTTCTGCATTTGCCTGAATAAAAGCCGGGACTGATAAATCAACGGCTCGTTTATTTACTTCGCCGCCTGGTTGCATGTCTTCTGCAATCGAAATCGCCACCATCTGGTCGATGGCATCTTGCTTATTTTCGTGGCATCCGATTGTGGTGTAAGTGCCATCTGTTTCTTCTTTGACGGTTGCCCATCCAGCACAATCGCTCTGCTTGTCGCTTATAAAATATGGCATTTAATCCACTCCATAAACTGCTGCCGGATCTGCTGGATCAATGGTGGCCACTGGCTGCAATTGCGTACTTGGTACTCCTGTGTGTGTCATTGCTGGTAATCCGATCGCTTCTGTTACCGCATTTGGATCGAAGCCGACCTGGATCAACATTGCTGCGATCTCTGCTCGAAGTTTGAGTCCTACATCTGGTGCATCTGCTGCATCGATGTTCTGCAATGGCACTCTGAATTGATCCCCGGCTTCTCCGAGTGGTGCTAAATCTTCAACGGCGCGGACGTCGTTAAGTGATAGGAAGCCTTCGCGGAGGCCCTTTGTGTATGCATCGAAGCGCTCGAGTGTGGTTCCACGAAGCAATGCGTCAAGATTAAATTTAATGAAACCATCAGGCTCTGGAAGTAATTCAGACATTGATTGTTCGATTCGTTCCAATAATGGGCGGAGTGAGTGCTGCACAAATGAAAGGTTCTGCGCTTCAACGCTTGCAAATGACATCGCTCCTGCTACTGGGTGTCCTAGCAGGCTGATCGGGACTCGAAATAATCTCGCGATGTCTTCAACGTTAAAGCGCCGGGCTTCTAAGAGCTGCGCGTCTGCTGCGTTAAGTGTTAGCGGTCTAAATTGTGCGCCACCTGAAAGAATTCCAATCTTGCCTGCGCGATACGGCCCTGTGTGAGTGATGTTCCAATCGCGGCCGATGTCGCCTGCCTGCTCTTCTGTTAATTCGCCCGGCACTTCAATGACGCCGCCTGGATTTGCTGCGTTGCCGAAGTAGGCTGCTGCATATGTGTCTGCTGCCATTGCTGCGCCGATCGTGAGTCGAGCTGCTGCAATTGGGCCGAGGCCGTAAAGCGAACCGGGAAGTCTGAAGAGTGGAATGTGTTTCATTTCGCGTGACGTTAAAATGCGCGAGTAGATTCCGTCTTCATCTCTCATCTTGTAGATGATTGGTTCTCCTGGACGTGGGCGTTCAATGCGAACGTCGTCTGGGTGTACGCAATAAACTTCTTGGACTTCGTCCATGTCATCACGAACGGTGAGGATGAATGCGTTGCCATGAATATTAAGTGAAGCGATTATCTGCTCATAAAACTCTAGGCGCGATGCTTCTGGATTTGGTTTGTTGATCCAGGCTGGTTGCGATCCGTAAACGCTGGCATATGAGATTCTGTTTCTGCCGCGTCGGACGTATGCTGCAAGTGGCAACGAGGAAATTGTATCGCCGAGCAATCTTACGCAGGCATAAACTGTGGACATGCGAATTGCAGAGTCTGCATTTACATCGATTCCAGATGGGGCCATGTAAGCAGGGCGGCCAGGGATAAGTGGTTCGACCCATTGGCTATTGTTTGTGCGCTTCTGCTCTGCTGCTTTGATTCGCTTCGATAGACTCATCAGTTAGCCTTTTCTGTTATCCATACTAGAAATGTTCCTAGAACAATTAATGCGATCGGAAGGGAAAGCATTCCGATTCCTATCGTCGCCAATGCTACGCCAGTCACTTCTGCTACGAGTGCGAAATCTATTTTTTTCATTGCTCTCCTAAAGTTGAACCGAGAAGAATCGAGCCACTGGTGGCTTTGGTTCTGCTGGTTGCGTTGCTCTGTCATATCCGAAGATTGCTGCTACGGCCGCATCGACTTTCCGTTTCGAGCTTGCCTTTGCAACCATAACGCCCCGAGATGATTGCTTCGTGACGCAGTTTGTTATGTGCCTTGCCATTCTTTCATCGCCATCGTGAGTGAAGCTTTGATTCACTACGGCTTCGTAGAATTTTTGTGTTGCTGGAACCATTCGCTCTGCGCTGTTTGGATAAGAAACGACTGGCATTCCTTGTTCATCTAGAACCATAAATGTGCGCTGCCATCGCGCCGGATCGAAGACAATCTCTTTGGTTTGGAAGTTGCTATTTCTAAATGTGTCGATAATGGTCTGCTCTACTTCAGCGACTGGCACGTGCCATCCCTGTTCTGCATCGTCTGGTCTTTCCCAGATTCCTACAACCATGAGATGCGGTTTATCTCCGCCAAGCAGCCAGGCAATTAGCGCGGTGCTGTCATTTGAGAACGCTCCATCGAATGCAAGAATTACATCTTCGCCTGGTTCTGGCATTCTCTCTGTGTCGATCAAGGCTTCCCATGATCCGGTTGGAAGCCAGGCGGTTGCTGTTGATACGAAGCAGTTTGTTCTCTTCGTTCTAAATTCTGCTTCTGGCGTTCTCAAGACTGCGCTCTCGAAATCTTCGGCGTCGACGATGTCTGCGAAGCCGGGGTTTGATTCAATCCAGAGCTGCTTGTCTCTGTGATCTGCTTCTGGGTTCTTTGGTTCCCACCAGGCAAAGAAGAAAGACGGATCTACAAGTTCGCCCTTTACAATTTTCTGGCCGTATTGATATAACGAATAGGCGAGGCTGTCTTGTCCGTTTGCTTGCGTCTTTACTCCTGCTGTTGTTATGCCGAGGAGAAGTGAATCGGATCGTGCGCCGCCTGCGAGCGACATAACATCCCAGAGTTCGCGGTTTGGCTGCGCATGGACTTCGTCAAAGATTACGATCGGTGAAGGGTTAAGTCCTTCTTTCGTGTATGCCTCTGCTGAAAGTGCGCGGTAAACGGATCCTTTATCTTTGTATTCAATTACGTCGCGGTAAAGGGTAAACATCGAGGAAAGTTCTGGGTCAAGTTCAACCATGCGCTTTGCTGTTCCAAATACGATGCGAGCCTGATCTCGATCTGCTGCGCATGAATAAATTTCGGAACCGTTGCCCCCAAGTGTGAGAGCCGATAATCCCATCGAAGCTGCGAGCGCCGACTTTCCGTTCTTGCGTGCCATTCCGATCAGGGCGACTCTGTGTTTCATTCTGCCATCTGGTCTGCGTGCTAGTGCGTGGTTGAGAAGTTCCTTCTGCCAATCGCGAAGATGTAAAAGTTCACCGGCTGGTGCTGCGACAGAATCTTTCGTTACTCTGCAAACCGCTTCAGCGAATTCTGCATAAAGTGAACCGTCGCCGCGTTTGCGGTCTGCAATAGCCACCGGCGTAATCCAACGCGGCGGCCATGATTGGATTTTTTTCTTAACCACGTGATCGCGTCATCAATTCCTGAATGCGTGTTTGTGCTTGCACTTCTGCAAGTCCAAGACGTGAACGCTCGACCGGGTTAAATGCGATCAAGGAAAGCATTGCAGTTATTTGATGATCAAGGTGACGAAGTGCTACGCGATCGCGCCATTCTCCGCCTCTGAAAACTATCGCTCGAAGTTGAACGCGTTCATCCATTGTTTCGCAGAGGATCATCACGTGTTCGATGTCTGTGGTTGGAGAAATCCATGCGCGTCCTGCTTGCCAGATTCTCTCCCACATATTTTGTCCTTCTGATCCAAGTGGACGAAGTGGTTCTGGTGTTTCTTTCGCCATTGGTAATGCGATCAGGTTTGTTCTATCTGGAAGTGGCCGCTTTCCTGGGTTACCAAGTTTGCGCTTCTGCTCGATTGGCTTTGGGGGATTAGGCATTGTCGCTTCCTATGAAATCGTAAGGTTTACCGGTGAGTTCATTGATTGGAAGAATTCCAGTCAGTTCTTGCCAGCGCTTGCATATAACGTCTGCGTATATCGGATCTAATTCAACAAGTGCTGCCGTCATTCCGAGTGTGTGAGCTGCGACCAGAGTGGATCCTGATCCGCCAAATGGATCCAGAACAAGCGAATCACGATTTGCCGAGTTGCTCAATATTCGAGTGATTAGGTTGATGGGCTTCATGGTCGGGTGTTCTGAATTTCTGCGTGGACGTGGCTCGCGAATAATGGTTGAAGATTCTCTGGCTGTTTCAATTATCTTGACGAGTTCTGTCTTGCTCAATGTATCCAAGTCCTTCGTTGCGAAGTCGAGAACGGTTGAGTCGTTGAATGGGCCGAACCAGGGATGCGCTGCTCCTGGTTTCCATCCGTAGATGATTGGTTCGTGTTGCCAGTTGTAATCCTGGCGACTCAATGTGAAGTTGTCTTTTACCCAGATAAGAATTTGCTTGAGCATAAATCCGGAAGTCTTGAACGCTGATCTGAATGTGACGCTGCTTCCATCTGCGTGGCAGACATAAATTGGGCAGCCGTCTTTCGCGTTTGCATACATTGCTCCGTAAGTTGCAAGAAGAAACGATTCAAATTCTAAGTCACTCATCGAGTCGTTTTGAATTGTTAGGTTCTCATTTGTTCCGCCGGTGTATGCGACGTTATATGGCGGATCGGTAAAGATGCAATCTGCAAGTTTGCCACCGAGTGCTTTGTTTAGAATTTCTGCGTTTGTTGAATCTCCAACAACGAGGCGGTGCGGCCCGAGGATCCATGTGTCGCCTTCAATGCTGTGCGCTGTTCTTGACTTCGCTGGTGCTGCATCTAAGTCGCCGGCCATTGGAATCTCTTGCACCGGAATCTTGAGAATCTCTGCGATCGCTTCTTGACTGTAGCCGGCGTCGCTTACTAATTCTGGATCAACGTTTACGAGTTGCGCGATCATCTCTCGAAGCGCGTCTTCGTCGTAAGTTCCAAGCTCGGCGGTTCTGTTATCTGCGAGCGCGAATGCGTGCGCTGTGTTGTCATCGTCGTCTGTCCAAACAACGGCGATCTCACTCCAGCCGAGCTGCTTCGCTGCTTGCCATGTGTGGTTGCCGGCGATGATGGTTCCGTCGCTGTGTTTGGCAACGATCGGCTTACGCTGGCCAAAGCGCTCAAGCGATCGGGCAACGGCGGCGATGTCGCCCCTGCGTGGGTTGCCAGGCAGCGTGTGCAAATCGTCGATCGGCGTGGCCAAATTTTTTAGGCTTTCGTTGATCATGTTTCCCCCTTGTTTTTAGTTTATCTTGCAAACCCTGAAAACCCCTGAACTGCGACGGTGTGCGTTCTGG